>Ga0172379_10000073_pt1 | contig 254585 bp, 247 predicted proteins | sample GrowelOW334metaG_FD_119756 | JGI IMG/M metagenome (GOLD analysis project Ga0172379, IMG submission 119756) | Groundwater microbial communities from an aquifer near a municipal landfill in Southern Ontario, Canada - Groundwater well OW334 metaG | ecosystem: Environmental > Aquatic > Deep... | reverse complement strand
GCGGAAGGGGGGTTTGGGGGGAATTCCGCCCCGCCCCTCCAAGAGAAGATTTTTTCATTTTTCCCCGTTTTTTCCTTCCTGCGTCTCAAAATAGGTTCGCGCGGCGCACAGTAAAGAGAGCCAGCTCATACTTCTGGAATTTTCCGCCAAAATTTTCCACGGCTTTTCCCAAGTCCACAGGGGCTTTCTGCCAAGGAGGAGGCGGTTCGTGGCACGGAACGTGCCACCAAGGAATTTCTAAAAAACACATATTAGAAATTTCTTGGTTCCAATGTTTTCCACGTTTCCGCCAAAGGCGGAAAGACGAAGCAAGATTTATTCTTCTGGCGAATCCCTATGACATATTTCCTCTACGCAAGAAAATCCAGCGAGGACGAAGAACGCCAAGTGATGTCCATAGAGGCACAGCTTGTTGAATTGGAACAATTTGCAAAACGTGAGAACCTCACGATTGCCAAGCAGTTTGTGGAGAGTAAAAGTGCAAAAGCACCCGGCCGCGAAGTGTTCAACCACATGCTTTCCGCAATCTACAAAAGCAAGGAACCCGTTGGCATTCTTGCGTGGCATCCGGATCGTCTCGCGCGCAATTCCGTTGACGGCGGCCAAATCATTTATCTCGTTGATACTGGGAAGGTCATTGCGCTCAAGTTCCCGACATTTTGGTTTGAACCAACGCCGCAAGGATTGTTCATGTTGCAGGTGGCATTCGGGCAATCGAAATACTATTCAGACAACTTGTCCGAGAACGTAAAACGCGGGATTCGCCAGAAGCTCCGCAAAGGAGAATGGCCCGGCCCTGCGCCGTTCGGATATGTGAATAATCGAAACACGCATAGTATTGATCCGGATCCGGTGAAAGCAAAAATCGTCCGGCGTATCTTTGAGGAGTATGCAACCGGAGAATACAACCTCCGCACGATTGGAGAACACTTTGCACTCTGGGGCGTGGTGAGCGCGTCCGGCAAACCTTTGGCAAAATCCACCCTGAAGCATCTGCTTACGCACCAAGCATATATTGGAACGATTATTTGGAGTGGTGAGCCGTATGAAGGTTCATTCCCGCCGTTGGTGCCAAAGGACGTGTTTGAGACCGTCCAGCACGTCATAAAAAGCCAAGAGAAGCGCAGGTACGTCCGCCGGAAGCATGATTTCTCATTCCTTGGCCTATTCCGCTGTGGAGAATGCGGCGGGGCGATTACGGCTCAACTTGCCAAGGGAAACGGCGGCACATACCGCTATTATCGTTGCACCAAAAAGTTTGGCCTGTGTAAACAGGGTTACATTCAGGAAAGTGATTTTGCAGTGCTTTTGAGAAAGGAAGTTAATCGTGTTGCGATTAACGAGCAGTGCGCCTCGCGCATGCTTGAACAAGTGAAACTGTGGGAACGTGAAGAAAACGTTGATGGCGAAAAACATACGCGCGAAAGAAAAACGAAGTTGGAAGTGATTGACCAAAAACTTGATACCCTCGTTAACGCCTTTCTTGAAGGTACGTTAGAAAAGGAAACCTACCTCAAAAAGAAAGCCGAACTAATTGACGCCAAAGCTGGCCTTCGGGAAGAAAAGGTATCTTTACAAGCGCGAGGCGCACAATGGATCGAACCACTACGAAACTGGATAAACCGCGCTCACCACGCCCAAAATCTTGCTTCGTCTGATGATTTGAGCAAACTCAAATCATTCGTGGAAAACATTGGAACGAACCGCCTCCTCCTCGACAGAAAGCCCCTGTGGACTTGGGAAAAGCCGTGGAAAATTTTGGCGGAAAATTCCAGAAGTATGAGCTGGCTCGGGGACAGGGATTCGAACCCCGATTGACGGCGCCAAAGGCCGCTGTCCTACCATTAGACGATCCCCGAATGGATCTCGCCAGCGAGCATACCAAACGCGTGCAGCAGTGTAAAGTGCATTTGACGGGGCATTCTATCCAAACTAGGATGCAAACATTCGGCATTTTCGCCGACGCTCTGTCACATTCCTGAAAGGGGCCATTACCGTGGCAACTTCCACTGCTCCCAACCGAGTCGTGATCCTGAAACCGAGCAAGTATCGGGTTGGAGGCGCGGTGGAAAGGTTCCGCCGCGGTTTCATGCCCAACTCTACCCTCAATCATTTGCAGGCGTTGACGCCGGCATCTGTCGGGGGGCGACTGCTCGAGGTCGTGACCATCGATGAGTACATCGAAACCGATCTCAAGTACCTGGATGAGCTCAACCCTGAGACCTGTCTGGTGTTTGTTCTTGCTGGCGTGCAGTCACACCAGTACAACCGTGCGCTGGATCTGGCCGCGTTGGCGTTGAGTCGCGGCGTGGCCAACGTCATCATCGGCGGACCGCACGCCATGACGTGCCACACAGAGTCCGAGGAGGGTCGCGGCCTGTCATTCGCACATTGCGAGGCTGAGCTTGTTTGGGAGACCATCCTAGCGGATGCGGTCTCCGGCAAACTACGGCCGACGTACGGCGATACGCAACGGTGGCAGCGCCAGCTCATCACCAAGCCGCTGATTCCGCCGACACCGCAAGAGATGCGTCGTTACGTGATTCCGCAGATGGGGATCTACCCCTCCCGCGGATGTCCGTATCGGTGCACATTCTGCTCTGTCACGCAGCTCGCTGGGCGCGTGCTCCGCAACGAGCCTTTGGAGGTAACGCTCCAAACGCTTCGCGCGGCCAAGGCTGCTGGCGTACGCATGATCATGTTCACCCCGGACAACTTCAACAAGATCCCGGGCATTGAACATCTCTTGCGTGCGATGATCGCGGAAGATCTGCGTATCCCGTTCTTCGTGCAGTGCGATACGCAGGTCATGAAGCAGCCGGAGCTCATTGCCCTCATGGCGAGGGCGGGGTGCTACCAGATGTTCCTCGGGGTTGAATCCTTCAACCGCGCCGTGTTGCTTGCCGCTGGCAAGACGCAGAACCATCCGTCGCAGTATCGACTGATCGTGGATCTCTGCGAGAAGAACGGCATCCTGTGCCACTTTTCCAACATTGTCGGGTTCCCTGAGCAGCATGAGAAGGACATCCTCGAACATCTGGCGACGATCCTGCAGATCAACCCGCACGTGGCCTCGTTCTACATCCTCACCCCGATTCCCGGAAGTGAGCAGTACGCGGACTTTCTGGCGCGCGGGATGATCACCGAGGTGAACATGGATCGGTACGACGGAACGTGCGTGACATGGCGTCACCCGCACATCCCACCGGAGCGCATCGTTGACTTGCTCTTCGAATGCTACGCCGCGTTCTACGCGGAAGAGCGGGCGGCGTTCCTGCCGCCGGAAGCGTTCTGGGCAAAGACCCCGGATATCTCGCGTGATGCGCACAGGGCATACTGCGCGTTCTCACGGAAGGTCATCCAGGAGCGTCACCATCCGATGTCCGGCGGATTCGGCCTTGTGGAGGTCGATAATGCGGCAGACTACGCCGCCCTGCGCCGAGAACGCTTCGGGTTTGAGATGGCACCGCTCCCGCTGCGTCGCGAGATCAACATGGAGGAAATGGATCTCTACGACAGCTCGAGAGCGTGATACGTTCATTCACCACTTGTGCTCTGGCGTTGCCTCACCGCAGCGCCAGAGCCCACTCACCCATTTCCTATGCGGGGATCTTTGCTATACTCTATATCTATGACATGGGTTATTTGCTAGGAATGCGGAATTTCGCTAGCTGAAGATGCGCGGAGCAAATTTTCTTATGCAAGCTATATTTTATCCATGAATAAAAATACCACCGCCATTATCTTTGACTTCAACGGTGTGTTGCTTTGGGATGCAGAGCAACACAAAGAAGCATGGAATATCATGGCTGTGAAGCTTCGCAATACGCCATTTACTGATGAAGAACTTGCAGAACATATGTATGGTCGCGTGAACCGTGACATTATTGCATACCTTTTACGCCGTGCTCCAACACCAAAAGAGACCGCCGTATTCATTGAAGAGAAAGAAAGTATGTATCGCGCCATTCAGCAGAAGCGGGGGAGCGCTTTTGCGCTTTCACCCGGTGCCATCCCTTTTCTGGATGTACTGAAAGAACAAAATATTCCACGCACCATTGCCACATCATCAGAAATCGTTAATGTGCGTTTTTTCTTTGCACATCTGGATTTGGCACGCTGGTTTTCGTTTGAAGATGTGGTGTATGATGATGGCGTGCGCAACGGCAAGCCCGCACCAGATATTTACCTTGCCGCAGCAGAACACATCGGCATTATACCGCAGCAATGCATGGTCATAGAAGATGCATCATCGGGTATTGCCGCAGCACATGCCGCGGAGATTGGCCGCATCATTGCCTTGGGACCGGCAGAACGGCATGCCGCCCTTGCCGCACTCCCTGGCGTGGATGATGTCATCACAACTCTTGCAGAGATAAACATCAATGAGCTTTTATGACCCCTATCACGCACGAACAACAAAAACGACTTTGGGAAGAAGAACATGCCAAACCTTTTTTGTTTGACGCAATGAACAGTACAGATCCATCCAGCGGGGTGGTGAAGTTTTGGGATTGGTTGCAGCAACGCGGCCCGCAGAAGGATCTGGAGGGTCTTGAATGCGCATGCGGCAAGGGAAGGAATGTCATTTGGCTTGCGCAGCAGGCGGCCGTGCGCAAGATGCATGGGTTTGATTTTTCCACGGTTGCCATTACCGAGGCGATCAAGCGTGCCGCAGTAGCGGACGAGGAAACCGCAACATCCTTTAAGATCCATGATGCAACAATACCATGGCCATATGCAGACAACACTTTTGATTTTGCGCTTGATATTTTTGCCTCAACCGATATCGAATCCCCGGAAGGACGGGCATTTATGCGTCAGGAATTTTTGCGTGTCTTGAAGCCAGGTGGGTATCTTTTGCTTTATACTCTCTCCACTGATGATGGTTTTCATGGAGAAATGATGAAGGAGTCTCCTGGCGACCAAAAAAATTCTTTTTACCATCCCACCACCGGGAAGTTCGAAAAGATTTTTGACCGCGAGGAGTTGGCGGCGCTCTATGCGGATTTCACCGTTGTTGCGGAAGATCGCGTTGAGAAGATGGCAACGTTCTTCGGTAAGGCGTATCCCATGAAGCATTTCTGGATGGTCTTGCAGAAGCCGTCAGCGTGAACCTTTTGCCCGCGCAACAGACTCATTGTTTTGCATCTGCCAGAGCCGCAAGAAGAGGTTTTTTGGGTATTGACATACGCGATAAGAAGTGTAGTGTCCTATTGCAGTTTACGCGCAATCCCGTCCAAAGGGGTTGATTTCAATGCCCTTTGACAGGTGAAAAACCTGGAGAAGGGGGGATGCTAACCATGAGGAGAAACGGCATGAGACGGAACGTGAAGTTCTCTATGCTCATCGCAGCGGCGGCCATCTTGCTGGCAGCTGCTACGGCGAGTGCCACGACATATGTTGTGAAACCTGACGGCACGGGGGACTACCCCACCATCCAGGCGGCGATCGCGGCTGTCGCCAACGGCAGCATCATCGAGCTCACCGACGGCACCTTCATTGGTGCCGGCAATCGTGACATCGACTTCGCGGGAAAGGCGATCACAGTCCGTTCCCAAAGCGGGAACGCGGAAGCCTGTGTTATTGATTGCCAGGGGTCGATGTCTACGCCTTACATCGGAGTCTACTTCGACTCTGGTGAGGGCGTGAACTCCAAGCTGGCCGATATCAAGATAATCAACGGTTTCAGCAGTTTCACCTATCAGCCGTTGGCGATCTACGTGTATAGCGCTGGCCCAACGATTGACGGATGTGTCTTCGTGGACAACGGGATCTATGTCTCTGGGTATGCGAGTCCGCAGTTCGTGCGGAACACATTCCGGGACTTCAACTCGGGCGGGATGATGCAGCCTCCGATTTCCGTGACGAACACAAGCTCAAGCGTGGCAACGTTGACCATCGAGGACAATGTGTTCAAGGACTGCACATTCGGTGGCCAGTACTCGTCTGGGACAGCGATCTCGGTGAGCGGGACGGGGTCGGCCACCAACACTGCCTACATCAGACGCAACGTCTTCGAAAATCTCAACGGAACCGCAGTCGCTCTAGGTGGAACCGGCGATGTCACGGTCTGGGGTCATCTCGACGACAACGTCATCAAGGCGTGCGGCAACTCGATGATGTCCACTCCGGCCGTAAGCATTTCTACCAACAGTACCTCGGACACCCACATGCTTATGTCAGGCAACGTCTTCGTTGACTGCCAGTCAGCCGCCATCAAGACCTGGGGGTACAACCCCAACATCTGGGTAGCGGTTGATTCCACGACCATTACAGGTTGTGATGCTGGGATCATCAAGGGTACCGCGGTGGCGTCGCTGGCCATCAGCCACACCATCCTGTGGAACACCGATGACCTGAACGGCGTGCTGTCGTCCGAAGTCAGCTGTTCCGATATCGGCAACGGCGACTTCCTCGGCGTGAACGGTAACTTCAGTGACGATCCGATGTTCTGCGACGCAGCGAACGGAGACTTCCAGATCAACGTTAAGTCGTCGTGCGTCACTGGGTACGGTTGCGGGTTGGTCGGTGCTCTGGGGGTTGGCTGCGATGTCGTGATCACCGAGGTCAAGGACATCCCGAACGATCAAGGACGGCGTGTGCTTGGTACGTGGCTGGCGGCTTTTGCCGATACTGGCAGCGTGTCCGAGTACACCATCTGGGGAAAGTACGAGTACAGTGCCAAGGGTGACCTCACCACGCTCTCGTATCCGCCCGGCACGTGGTACTACGTCATGACTGTCCCGGCTTGCGAGGAGAGTGTGTACAGTGCAGTATGGCCGACGCTGGCAGATTCGAATGCGGCCGGCATGCAGTACAGCACGTTCTTCGTGAGAGCCAAGATCGGGAACTCGTATCTGGATTCGGATCCTGCTTCTGGCTACTCGGTGGACAATCTTCCGCCCAGCGTCCCGGGAGGATTCGCTGGGGAGTTCGATGCCGGCTTGACGGTTCTGACGTGGGATGAGGCCCTGGAGGGGGATTTCAACCACTACAAGGTCTACAGCGGGTCGAGCGCCGACTTCATCCCCGGGCCCGGCAACCTGCTGGGTGCGGTGATTGAACCGACGTTCTCTGATGCCAGTTGGGGGCTGTATTACAAGGTGAGCGTCGTGGACTTCAACGGCAACGAGAGCGCCTTCGCGCTCTTGAGGCCGGAAGAAGTCACAGGCGTGAAGGAGACCGGCGCGGTACCGGTGATGGCGCTTGCGCCGCTCACCAATCCGCTCCGGGGGCAGATGTCCCTCTCGTTCTCACTCGCCTCGGACCTGCCGGGGGAGATCGTCGTCTATGATCTCGCCGGACGTCGCGTGGCCGGGAAGCGGGTCTCGGGTGCCGGTGCGCAGACGATGTCCTTCGGCGACTTGCCGTCGGGTATCTACTGGGCACGCCTTACCCAAGGCGTGGCCCAGGTGACGGCCAAGGTGGTCGTCATCCAGTAGTTTCTTTAGGCAGGTTTTCTGCCATAGGTGGGGTCGTGCGCATGCGCGACTCCACCATTTTTGTATGCTTGAAAAATCAGCGGAAATACGCGATGATACGTACATGCGTATTTTCCGCTTTGTACTTCCATCAATTGTTCTGTGTTTGTTATTACTGCTGCCGTCTGCTGCGCATGCCGGTGAAAATTCTGAATATGGCGCCACGACCATTGCAACAAGCAGGGGTGCGTTTGGTATCCATTATGTTCGCATCAGTCTCGCCAATCCCAATTTGCGCATATACTCTCTCACCGGCACTTCCGGGACTTGCACCCAGTGCGTCACCAAACCGCTCGCAAGCTATGTACAGGAGGTGAATGGTTTTGCCGGCATCCACGGGAGCTACTTTTGCCCGTCAGATTACGCGTCGTGCTCCGGTCAGGAGGGTTCATATTATTGGATGTGGTACAACACGCTCACCAAGATCATGGCCAATGCAACGCAGAATCAGTACAACACCGGCGGCTCGCTCGTTGCGTTCGATGCGAACAACACCGCGCACGTCTACCGTACCGCACCGGGGTTTGCGTCCAAGGATGCGTTTGAAGACCAGTACGGCGCCACATTGCAGGCATTGTTCTCCAACGGTCCGGGACTCATCTACAATGGCGAGAACATCACCGAGACGTTCGGACTTGATGAAAAGCAGCGCACGGTGAAGGGTGCTCGCGGCGGCGTGGGGTTCAAGGGTAATGATATGTACTTGGTGATCGCATCCGGTGCGACGGTCATCGACCTCGGCGCCATCATGCAGACCATGGGCATGTCCTATGCGGTGAATCTGGACGGCGGGGGAACGTCTGCGCTTTGGTATGACGGCGGATATAAAGTGGGGCCGGGGCGCAACATGCCAAACGCCATCGTGTTCGCAGAAGCGGGCAGCGCCACGCCGGCACCCACTGCAGCAAAGGGCACCGGATTCTTTGCATACAGCGAGCAGCTCCGCGGCGGCTTTGATGTTGCAAGCGGGAACGTGACCGGGGACAGCGCGGATGAGATCGTCATGGGAACGAGCAGCGGGTTCGGGCCGCATGTGCAGGTGCTGAACGCCGAGGGCACAGTGCGCTCGTCATTCTTCGCGTTCAATGATGCGCATCGCAACGGCGTCCGCGTGGCGGTGTGTGATGTGGACAACGACGGCATTGGCGAGATCCTTGCTGCAGAAGGCCCGGGCCAGCTTCCGCGCGTGCGCATCTTCACGGCCGCGGGCGCGCTCATTCGCGAATTCCCCGTGCTTGACGGCCGCTTTACCGGCGGGGTGCATGTGTCCTGTGGGGACACGGATGGCAATGGCACGCCGGAGGTCATTGCTTCCGCAAGTCCCGGGGGCGGTCCGCACATCATGGTATACACCGCGACCGGGAAGGCAATTGTGAACTTCTTTGCGTATGACCCGTCATTCCGCGGCGGCGTGAACGTGATGGCAACGGACATCGATGGGGACGGTCATGATGAGATCGTCACCGGTCCGGATGTGGGCGCACCGCACGTGCAGATATTCCAGATACGTCCGGGCGGCGTGCACAGGCTTTCTCCGGGGTTCTATGCCTATGATCAGTCATTCCGCGGCGGCGTTGATGTTGCCGGTGCAGATCTGGATGGCGACGGCGTGCAAGAACTCATTGTTGCGCCTGGCACAGGGTTAAGCCCGCTCATCAAGGCATACACCATCCGCGAAGTGCTGACAGATTCCTTTTATGCGTTCGCACCAACCTTCCTTGGCGGAGTGAACATGGCCGGCGGAGATGTGAATGGGGACGGTAAAGATGAGGTGATCATCGTGCCGCGCAGCGGCGGCGGACCGCAAGTGCGCAGCATCTCGCGGTAGTTTTCTGTCATTCCCGCCCCGGCCTTCGCCGGGGTAAAATTCAGCGGGGATCAATGTATTCTGTCACCCCGAAAGCCTTTCTGTGGTATGATAGAGCAGGTTTCTTCTTCGAGGCATTATGCTGAATCCAATGGTCACAGAGGCGACAAAAACACGACGGAAAATCTCTCAACGCGTGAGCATGATGCTGGTGCTTGGATTCGGCGCGATGGCCGTTGCCGCGCTCGCACTCAGTATCCGTGCCATTCCGTCCGGCAAGTCCGCCGCACGCGTGGTCTCCGTGCATGAGCGTCTTGTAATTGCCGCAGAGAATATCCAGAATGCCGCAGCCGCTGGGCGCCAGAATGAGGCAGTGCAGTTTGCACAGAAGAGGCGCATGCTGCTGGCAAATCTTGCAAAGCGCAGTCCGCAGCAATTCCGCATTGAAGCCATCGCAACCGCGCCTGACGGTGCATCATTGCCAGCGGACGTTGTGGCGCTCACGGAAACCGCGGAAACCCTCACCGGAACCGTCGCCCGGTATCTTTTTGATGACAGTGAAAACCAGACTTCCGCTTTTTATACAACACTGCTGACCGATACAGGGGTGCCATATGTGATGATCGGCGAGGATGCCGCGCTTTCCGCGCTCGACACCGCGCAACGCGCGACCATCACCGGGATCGCGCTCCCGGCAAGCGATACGGAGGGCGCGTTGCTCATTCCCAATGCCGCAGATGGCATCACTGTTGATAAGGAGCTCCTCCTCACTGCGACTGCCGAGGCAGGCACGGTGAGAACCCAGCGCGTGCTCGCGCTGTTGATGACCTTCCACAACGACCACAGAGAACCCCGCACCCGCGAAGAGATAAGTACGACGATGTACCAAGGACTCATCAGCCTCAGCCAGAGCGCGTATGATCGTATTCAGTTCACCTGGGAGAGCCCCGGAGATATCATTGGCTGGTTCGATGCGCGCGATGCATCAGGCGCGGTGGACCTGCCGACGGTCTGCCCGCCCGGAGGCGCGCTTGCATTCGCCGATGATCTGCTCTCCTGGGCACAGTTCGGCGCGCAGGATGCAACGGGAGAGAGCATCGATCTCTCACAGTATGACCAAGTGCTGGTCTTCAGCGGCAACGGGAGCCTTCCCTGCAGTTTGCCGACCGCCTTCACGCGCTATGTCGGCAATACGCAGCACTTCTTCAAGGGGATCTCGGATTTTCTGATCTCCCACGAGGTCGGGCACGGGCTTGAACCCGGTATCGGCGTGGATCATTATGATTTCTATGCGTGCCCGAGCACCGGCGGCACCCAACAGACATTCACGGATTCCTGTAATAAGGTGGATTACGGCGGCGTGTATAGCATCATGGGAATGCAGGCAAATGAACTTGGTGCCCAGCACAAAGAACGCCTCGGCATCTTTACCAATGAAGAGATCGCCATTGCCGATGCACCCGGGGTGTATCAGTTGGTGGGGATGAGCGATACCACAAAGCTGGGGTATCGGACGCTGAAAATCCCGCGGGTCTTCTATCCGCCGGATTTCAGCAATCCGCAATACCAAAATAAAGTGAGCGAATGGTTCTATCTTGAGTACCGGCCGCGTGTTCGCATGGACAGCACCGTCCCTGCGCAATGGGAAAACGGCGTGCTCGTGTATTACAACAGAGCGTCAATACCCCGTTCGGAATCCAGTCTCTTGGATATGCACCCCTCAGGAACGGTGCCCGCAGGCGTCGGCGCAGCGCAGACGGCATTGCAGGATGCGGCACTCGCAACCGGAGAAAGCTGGACGGATCCGTTGGGCTCGGGCGTGACCATCACCACGCTCGGACTGAACGCCGCGGGATACATGCAGGTGCAGGTGAGTTATCCGGAGAAGACTGGCCATGGATGCGTTCTTGCTGCACCGACCATCGACGTCGGCAGCGGTTCTGTGATGTACGCGTCAGGCGCAACCGAGGTGAATATCGGCGCGCGCATCGTCAATAATTTTAAGGAGCAGGAAAACGGATATTGCCCGGCGAAGTTGACTGCGACGTTCACCAAGCCCGTCGGGTTTGCAGTGCCTTCAAATTCCTATTTAACGCAAACCATACATATTGCACCAGGAGAGAGCAGCTCCGTGAGTACCAAGCTCACGCCTCCCAGCCGTGGCAGTACAACGCCATCACTGGTCCACATCACTGTCCAGCCGCTGGGAATTTCCGGGTATGCGGCAAGCGCGGATGTGTCCGTGAGCATGCAGAGCGAACCCACCCAGCACATCCAGCAGGAGTAGGGGTTTTTCAGCCAACGCGTGCTTTTCTCCCTCTGTCACCCTGAGGTTTCTTGCTCTGTCATTCCCGCGAAAGCGGGAATCCAGGAGTTGATTTTAGCCGGAAAATGAAGGATGATGAAGCAATGAACGGTACACGGATCATATCACAGGAGCGGCGCAAATTTATTTCCCCAATGTTCCTGTTAATATTCATACAGGGGCTGCGGTTTCTCGTTGACGCACAGTATATCTGGGCGGGTCTGCTCATGGCCGCTGGCGTGCTTGGGTATATTGCATACAGAATATATTGGAAGGATGCAGAGCCACATTTGCTGCAACAGATCGCACAGCAGTACCACCTCACCGTGCACCAAACGCCCTCGGTTCCAGAGGCCTGGCGAGAAACAGTCCTCATGACAACGCTGCGTCCGCGGAAAATGTATACGGCCGAAGGCACCATCGAGGGGCACGCTGTTGTGCTCGGTTTTGTGATGGGAACCCATGAGAAACGTTCGTTGCTCAGCCGTAAGGTGCAATGGCGCGAGGATTTTTATATCGGCATACGGATCGCACAGGATATTGCGGGATGGCTCGTCGTGGATCAGGGCATCCGTGATATTCAAGGCATGGGGACGCGCGTGCAATTGGAAAGTAATGACCTGCACAAGAAGGTGAGCGTTCTTGTTTCAAGTCCACCGCTTGCCCCGCACATCCTGGACCCGAACGCGATGGCGCTGCTGCTCGATTGGGAATTCTTGCCGGACGTTGAGATTCGGGATTCGCTCGTACTCCTGCGTCTGGAAATTTCCCGCTATCACCATCGCAAACTGGACTTCCATATCCACAACGCCCTCCGCCTTGCCGCGCAGGTCGAGCGGAATGTGTAGCATCCCGTGGAGTTGATTTTACGGGGTAAATGGGGGATTAAAGGAGCTGATTCTGTACAATATAGTGAATCTATGTCATTTTTTGTTTATATTCACTCTATATTGACAAAATAGCGTGAATAGAATATACTGTCTATATGGCTACCTCCAATCCCTTTCGTCGTCGTATCAAAGAACTCAAAGAAGAGTTCGACCGTTTGCGTCCGGGCAAGGAATCCTTGCTGAACATCATTGATGAAGCAGAGTTGCCGGAAAGCGTGTATAACTCGAACGCGATAGAGAATTCCACGCTGACACTGAAGGAAACCGAGAAGATCCTTCTGCAAATGGAGCTTTCGCGCGAGGTGGACCTGCGGGAAGTCTTTGAAGCCAAGAACCTGGCACGCGTCATGGAATATGTCCGTGGCAAAGCGGCGCAGTCGGAGATCACCAAAGAGCTGATGCTTCTCCTGCACCAGATGTTGCTCCTGAACATCAAAGACGCCATTGCCGGGCGGTTCCGGCAAAAGGGCGAGTATGTCCGCATCGGTACGCATATTGCCCCTGCGCCAGAAAAGGTGGAACAGATGATTGATGCACTCTTGGTCGATTTTTCCAGCGATCAGGAAAGCTATGTGACAGACAAGATCGCCAGATTCCATTTGGATTTCGAGACCATCCATCCCTTTAACGACGGCAATGGACGCATTGGCCGCGTGCTCATGAATTTCCAATTCCTCCGCTTTGGTTTTCCTATGGTGGTCTTGCGCGATAAGGAGAAGCGAGCGTACTACCGCGCGTTCCAGGAATATGAAGGTACAAAGGCAACAAAGCCGATGGAGCGGTTCGTTGTGCTCGCGCTCATTGAATCACTGCATAAGCGGGTGACATATCTGCGCGGTGAAAAGATCATCGCCTTAGCGGAGTATGCAAAAATACATGCACAAAAAATGCCTGCATTGTTGAACGCCGCACGTCGTCAGACCATCCCAGCATTCCGCGAGCGCGGCGTTTGGAAGATCGGTGCGGAGTATACGAATGCAGAGTAATACAATCGAGCGCCCAGCTTTCCCTCTCTGTCATTCCTCCCACTTGTCATTCCCGCGCATGCGGGAATCCAGGAGTTGATTTTGTCTGCGCAATGTTAGATGATGTCCCCATGCACACACCCATCACCGCCGCCATCTTTGATCTCAACGGCGTCTTTATCGTGAGTCCAAAACTGTCCGACCGCTTTGCGGAAGTCTATGGCGTGCCGCAGGAACAATTCCTGCCCGCCTTGCAGCATGTGCTGGATGTTGCGCGCATGCCGAATGCCGGCAGCAGCTTCGCACTCTGGAAGCCATATCTGGACCAATGGCATGTTGAACTTTCTGAGCAGGCGTTCTTCGATTTCTGGTTCTCAGCAGAGCAGGAGAACACGGCCATGATAGCGCTTGCGCGGGAATTAAAGGATCGTGGTATGCGGCTATTTGTGCTTTCCAATAACTTCCGCGAGCGCACGGAGTATTACCGCAGCCACTTCCCATTCCTCGCAGAATTGTTCACGTTTATATATTTTTCTTGGGAGCAGGGGTATGTGAAGCCGGACCCGCGTGCCTGGGAATGGCTCATCCAGAACACCGGCGTGGTTCCCAACGAGACACTGTATATGGATGACAAAGAGGAGAATTGCACCGTGGCGGCGAGTTTGGGTTTTTCGGTATTGGGAGCGATGGATACAGAGGAAATTCGGAAAGTGGTGGGGATTGAGGGTTGAAAAAGTGGGGGATATGCGCGATGATTCCCCCATGCTTCTTCTCTGTTCAAACGGCCCGGTCGCCCTGAAAGCGATCCCGGGCATACTCGGCACACCCGTGCAGGATATCCGCCTGCTCTACGTGTTCACTGCCGCCAAGGTGGCACGGGACCGGACGTATCTTGGGCCGGTGGAGGCGTGTCTTCAAGAGATGCCATACCAGCTCCGCCGCTTTGATATCCAAGGGAAGACGGAGCAGGACATCGATGCGGCGCTTGCGGCCTGTGATGCCGTGTACGTGGAAGGCGGCAATCCGTTCTTCCTTCTGCAGGCCGTTCGGGACAGCGGGTTTGCACAGGCAGTACAACGCTTTCTTGCACAGGGGAAGCTGTATGCCGGTGCCAGCGCTGGTGCATATATCGCATGCCCCACCATTGCCATGGCAACATGGAGAAAACCGGGGGATGAAAAACCGCAGCATGGCGTCACGGAGTATACCGCGATGCACCTTGTGCCGTTCCTTGTTGTGGCGCATTACACCCCCAAGCGTGCGGATGACGTGCGGAATGGCATGCAGCACACCACGTTGCCGGTCCGCCTTCTGCAGGATGGCCAGGGTCTGTTGGTGAATGATGATGGCAGTGTGGAGTTTTTTGGAGAAGGGGAAGAGGGGCGGTTGGAGTAAGGTGCGCCCTCCTTTCTGTCATTCCCGCGTAGGCGGGAATCCATCCGCTCTGTCATTCCGGCCTTGAGCCGGAATCCATTCATTTACTTTACCCGCCGGAGCGAAGCGTAGGAGGGTTGATTTTAAGGGGGAAATGGGGGATGATGGATTTATGACTGAGGTCTATTCACTTATTAAGGGAGTTGTAAAGAAGATTCGCGATGGACTTTTTTTGGCATCTAGTAGGACGACCGGGGAACAATACATAGAACCCTTTATTCGCAAGAAATATAATCTTAAAGATCCGACGGGCAATGACTATGATGGGATGGATCAAGCGGGAAAAAAATACGAGATTAAGACGTGCAAAGTTTTAAGGGAGACAGGAAACGACAAAAAAACAAAATCCATTCTAGATCGTATACTTTTTGAAAGTACAAATTTAGAAACGAAAAGGCTCGTGGTTTTTAGGGACCGCGAAACGGCAAAGTACTTAGCAAATGTTCAAAACGTCAAGAGGGATCATTTTGATTATCTCATCTACGTTTTACTATTTGCGGACTGTGTGAAAATATTTTGGGCCAAGAGGGAAGAGATTAACACCAAAGATTTTTCTCGTTGGAGTGACAAGCATGGTCGCTATGATGCACTTGGTAAGAGTGGTCAATTTGGGATAGATAAAAACAATATATGGTGGCATCTGCAGAATCATCTCAAAGACACTGTATCCTATGATGAAATGAGAAAAGTGTATACTGAGCTCTCCTAATGAATGGTGTGATCGCGAGAAATACCACCATACAAAATCGCTCAAAACAACAAAGGCTAAGTTCTGAGCACGTCATTCCTTTTCAGAATGTAAAGGGAGTTGGAGTTGTAAGTTTTTTGCAGTCTTTGAATTTTTTCACTAAGCCAAAGGAGCAAATTTTATTCTCGATTGGTTGCCATTTGCTAAAAAAAAATAGAAATCCCGCAGTGAGGAAATTTTTAGCAGAGTACGATTATGAAATTCTCGATATCCAAAATATACCCGAGAATACATTTGATCTTTTGGGTTCGATCTATCAGTTTCTCAACACAAAGAAGGAGAACTTAGAGAAGGGATCATTTTATACTGGCTCTGAAATAGCAAAGGATTTTGTTAATGATCTGGATTTTTCCTCCGGGCAGATCATTTTTGATCCTGCATGCGGATCTGGTTCATTCCTATTTAATTCCAATGCACCTGCTGAGCAAATAGTTGGAGTTGACTCTGATCCTATTGCCATCATGATTGCAAAATTTAACTACTTCATTAAGTTTCCCAGATCCCAAGAGCCAAGGCTATTCTGCTATGATTTTTTTGATTGGTTTCCCGACAACCGTAAAATAAAATTCGATTATGTTATTAGTAATCCGCCATACGGCGCAAACCTAGATCTGTCTAGAATTCCAACTCAATTTGTATCGTCAGGAGAAAGTTTTTCGTATTTCATTGAGTTTGGATATCAACTTCTGAAGAGCGGAGGAGTATTGAGATTTTTATTGCCAGAGGCAATTTTGAATGTAAAGCGACATACAGATATAAGAGACTTTATACTCGATCAGACTAACTTAAGGAAGATAAAAAGATATTCAAAGAAGTTTTCGGGAGTAATGTCTGATGTGTATATGATAGAGCTTGATCGTGGCCATGGCCACAAGATGTTATTTATTAATGATGTGACAACAGTCATACCAAAGAAAATATTTAGGGATTTTAAAAATCACATTCTTGTTCATTTAAATGAACAAGACATAACGATCATCGAGAAGGTGGATCGACTTAAGAGACATGATCTTTCAAATAGTATTTTTGGGTTAGGAGTGGTGACTGGCGATAATATGTCTAAACTTCTGGACAAGAGAATACCGGGCTCGGAGCCCATCTATACAGGAAAAGAGGTTAATAAGTATAAGTTACTCACGCCCAGAAATTATCTGGTTTTTGATAGGGAGAAATTACAGCAGGTTGCTCCTGATGAAATATACAGAGCACCAAAGAAATTAGTGTACAAGACAATCAATAAATTTTTGAAGGTTGCTCTCGATACGACGCGATCTCTAACAACAAATAGTGCCAACATAGTGATTCCAAGGGTTCCGGAGTTAGATATTTATGTGCTGATGGCATTTTTGAATTCTGACCTTTACTCTTATCTAAATTTAAAGTTATTTGGTGGTGTTAACAAAATCGCAAAAGAAAATCTAATGGCATTGCCCTTCCCAGGTATTTCAAAAACAGAGAATACCGTGATTAAAAATCTAGTCAAAGATGCTATCAAGAAAGGAAATGATGAATATCTGCAAAAGTACATTAATAAGAAAATTTTTAAGTTATCTGAACGAGAGATTGCTTATATTAAAGGTTTTGTAACAAAAAAATAATAATTTTCTTGACGCCCCTTCCAGCGGAGCGTATGGTTGTAATATTGTAGGAGTAATTGTTAATATCCAAAGAATTCACCATGAGATGCTACATTCTCACATATGAGAATAAGTCAGGGTTTGATGAGGCACGATTGATTCAGACGATCAAGGATTATGGAACCTGGGCTCACATAAATGGAAATGCCTGGGCATTTTTAAGTGATAAACCTGCATCTCAGCTTCGTGATGAATTTAGGGCCATGGTCAACGAAAGCGATAGCGTTTTTGTTATAAAGACGGGCGTTGAGGCAGCTTGGTCAAATACACACGCTGAATCAAGCTGGTTACGCAAATACCTTTTGTATGGTTGAGCAAGGAGAAAAAAATCCAGAATCCCAACCACACATTGTCCGGGCATCACTAGACGAAATTGTTGTTTATGATGTTACAGAGGATGAACTCGACATACTTGAAAATGGTTCACCTAGCTCGCAATACCTGAATTTTGCTTTATTTGCCCTTTCCAGTTTCCTTTCCTTTCTCGCCGTTTTGCTGACGGTTACAATTGAATTGGACAGAATTTTCATGGTGTTTATTGTGGTTACCATTGTGTCGGGGGCTGCCGGAGCCATTTTTGGAATTCTTTGGTTTCATAATCGGGTATCAGTAAATAAAATGACCGCTAGAATTCGTAAACGTAAAAGAATACCCGAAGCTCAGGATAGTAGTGGTCAACAGATCAACGTAACCACTAAATGATAGGGCTTGTAGCTTCGGAATTCTAAGCCCCTCTGGCACTCTGGAAAAACTTTTCTTGACGCCCCTCCTCTCGGGGCGTATGGTTGTGTTTGGATATACATGGAATACAAATTAGTTTGATACTTCATGCCCAGAAAAAGAAGCTCGAAGCGAAAACGTCAACAGGATGAGTTTGATCGATTATCAAAAGTTTTTGTAAGTAGAATTGTACCAATTTATGACTTATTTTTATTATTCCAAAATGTTAGAGATCAACGGTATAAAAAATTTGATAAAAATTTAAAATCATTCCTCAAAAAAAGATACATCACAAGTGAGGGAAAAATAGCAAAACTCCAAATTGAACATCCTCAAGAATTCAGGGCTTTGATTGCAACACAAAAAGAACTTAACGAATTAATATTTGCAAGAACACGAATCCCTTCCGCCTTTTTGTCGTTGCTGCTTGAGGAATACGAAACATTTGTTCAAAAATGTTTACAACTTTATTTTCAAAAAAAATCTTATCGGCTTTATAGGTCTGATAAAACATTAAGTTATGAGGAAATTCTGAAGGTTAATTCAGCTTTAGGTTTGAAGGAACGAATCTTCCAGAAGGAATCAAAGAAAATTATCGATGATGGCGTGAGCGGTATTATCAAGTGGTTTCAGCATGAGGAGATTCAAATACAAAATTACCTCTTTGATATTTGGATGCTAGCTGAAATATTTCAAAGAAGAAATATGCACGTTCACAATCTTGGTAGAGTTGATGAAAAATATATTAGTGTTCTTAAAAATGCAGAATTTCCGAATCATTCGAAACTAAAAATAGGTGAGAGATTACCAATCGATTCGGATTATCTGGAAAAAGCTCTCGAGGCTTTTATTGAGAGTGGCATAATAATTGCAACCCTACTTTGGATGAAGTGTAGTCCAAAGGATAAAAATAAAAGAATGGAGAATTTATATGAGCTTGGGTACAAATTACTTGAAGAACATAAATATGGTTGTTCAGGTAAGGTTCTAAATTTCGCGCAGCATTCGAGTATGACTATTGGTAGCAAAAAGGAACTAAAAATTATTAATATCATAAACCTTGCAACCGCATATAAATTGTCCGGTGATCGAAAAAAATTTAAATCAACACTATCATTAATTAATAGAACAGAATTAGATGAAAGATTTCAATTTGCTATTGCCGTTCTTGAGCATAAGTATGTGTTAGCATCTGAATTGATGAAGAAGATTGGAAGAAATGGTTCAATAAGGCGCGATGATTACCATGAGTGGCCACTATTAGCAAAATTTAGAAAAACAAAACTTTTTATTAAAACTTACAAAGGTATTTTTGGAGATAATTATAATTTTAAGAGTCCATTTACATCCCGTGTATTTAAAAATATTGATCTCTAACACGAACTTCATTATTGAGTCTAAATAGACATCCCCACCCCCCCAACAGTAAAGCCCAAAAAGTATCTCCACCCAAAACCCAAAACACACATGCACATGCCCCCATACACCATCCGTAAAAGCAGACGCGCACGGCATATGCGCCTGGCAGTGCATTCGGATGGCGCAGTCATCGTCACGCTTCCGTGGTACGTTCCGAGCCGCATGGCAGAGCGTTTTGTGCATGCGCACCATGCATGGCTTTCTTCCAAGCTCGCCACATGCAAGAAACAGCAACAACCGCCAATGCCAAAGCACACCTCTTCCGAGATCCGCACATACACAAAAGCGGCACGAGACCTCGCAGCAGAGCGCATCGCACAGGTGAATCAGCATTACCAGCTTCCCTTTGGGCGCATTGCCATCCGCAACCAGCGCACGCGGTGGGGGAGCTGCTCAAAGAAAAAGAACATCAACTTCAATTACCGCATCGCGCTGCTGCCTGCAGAGCTTGCTGACTACATCATTGTCCACGAGCTCTGCCACACCAAGGAATTCAACCATTCCACAAAGTTCTGGGCATTGGTCGCAGAGACCGTGCCGGAGTACAAAATACTGCGAAAGCGGCTGCGGGAAGAGCATAGTGTCTATTCGATGATGTAGTTTTTCCCCACCCCTCCGCACGGTTGTCACACAGCAAAAACACCCCAGTGATACCGTCACAGCGGTGTGGTGTTTTTTATGCGGAGAAGATGTTCCGTTCGTTCAACGGAATATGCTGCCCTTTGAGTTCCCGGACGAGGCTGTGGAGCGCGCGATCCGTACCAACCAGTTCAAGCACGGCAACTTTCACGTCACCGAGCTCTGATTTAATCTCAATGATACCACTTTCCATCCGATCCATCCGGGCGTCCATCCGATCCATCCGCGTATCTTGTTTTCCCTGGCCACGAACAAGCTGTTCGTTCAGGTCGCGAATCGAGCCACTGAGAACTTCAGTTTGGGCTTCAAACTGTGTTTTGAACAGCTCCTTGATGGTGCTGATATCGTTGTGTGTGAGAGACATGTTCATAACTCCGTACCGCCGTAAAATGGGAATACAGTATACCCCTTGCAAAAATACGCTGTCAAAGGTATATATGCACTGCATATCTTTCTGGCAAGCATCTTAGCATTCATCGCATTTTTATGCCCACCCCACACAACGACAACCAAGAAGAATTCAAAGTCTCCGGTGATGATCTGGTGAAGAAAGTGAAAGAGATCATCAAAGAGGGGAACGCCCGCAGGATCATCATCAAGAATGAGAAAGGCGAAGAGATATTGCAGATGCCGGTCACGGTCGGCGTGATCGGGACCGTGTTCGCCTTCCCGCTTGCAGCCATTGGCGCCGTTGCCGCGTTGGTCACCAACTGTACGTTGGTGGTGATCAAGAAGTAGCAGGCGGACGCGTTTCTCTCCGCAAGCCCATTACTCCCGGGGTGTTTTTTGGTATACTTCTCGCATGAAACCATTCCTCCTTATTATTGATGGCCCAATGGGTTCAGGGAAGACGACCACGGCGGAGATGATGCACAAGAAGTTTCCCCGAACCGCAATACTCGGCCTCGATCGTATCAAGTGGTCTGTTTCTGGATTCAAGCGCGACACACGGAATAACACCATCATCTATGATGTGGTCTTTGCGATGACCAGCGCATTTCTTGCGCATGGGGTGAATGTCATCGTGGAACAAGGATTCCGGAAGGGGATGGTTGAACAGTACCAGAAGCGCGGGAAGCAATTGGGCGCACGGACCGTCACGGTACAGCTCATCGCGCCACGAAAAGCACTCATCGAACGCGTTGATGCCCGCAGAAAGAAACCGAAGTTTCCCGGACGCACGCAGATCTCACACGCTCGCGTGCTCCGTAATTTTCGGAAGCATGCAGCAAAACCGCTGATCAAGGGTCACATTCTTGATACCACAACACTTTCTCCGAAGAAGGTCGTGAAAAAGATCATGCAAATGATATCGAAGCCGTAGTAGTGATGGTGAGACAGAAGTAGTAGGACAGACAAGGTTGACAATTTCTCTATATTATAATACGATTATAATACTGATTTTTCATACACACCTATGACCCAAAAAGTACTCAAAGTCGGCAGCTCTGCTGCGGTGACCATTCCAAAGGAAGCGTTGGTTGATTTGCAATGGAAAATCGGAGATAGAGTGACTGTGGAAAAAGACACCAAACGTGGTGGCCTTGTTATCTTGCCGGTACGCAAAGGAAAGATCGATGCAGAAGTGCTTGACTGGACGGATAACTTCATCAAAAAGTACCGTCCGGCACTGGAAGCATTGGCAAACAAGAAATGACGTACCTCGACGGCGAAGAGGTGCTGGTGCTTCATGCCCGCATGATCGAACTGATCGGCGGTTCGCATGGCGTTCGCGATGCTGAGCTGTTGAAGTCTATTCTTGAAGCGCCGAAGCAACGTTTTGGCGGCAAGGCATTACATGCAACCGTATGGGAAAAGGCGGCAGTATATCTGGAACGCTTTGCGCAGTTTCACGTGTTTGTGGATGGCAATAAGCGGACGGCCATTATTGCGACAGCACGGTTCTTGTATCTCAACGGCTATACCTATCATGCGACGAATACAGAAACGGAGCGGTTTGTGTTGCGCGTTACTACAGAGAAACTTGATATGAAGGAAATTGCTGCGTGGCTGAAGAATCACAGTAAGAAGCAATAATCGTCGGTTCTTGGAGGCGCAAGGATAGAATTTACTATATATGTATGCGCAATCGGGCCGTTGGCATCATCCTGAATAATGGAAAGCTATTATTACTTCGCCGTGTGAAGCCGGACGAGGAATATTTTGTGCTTCCCGGCGGCGGTATCGAAGAAGGGGAGACTCCGGAACAGGCGCTGCTGCGCGAACTGCACGATGAGCTTGGTATTGAACCGTCAACGCATGAGAAGGTATTTACGCGCCACACAGATAATGGCGAGGAACACTACTTTCTCATCACCGCACATGCCGGCACCCCCAACCTTGGCCCGGAGATCCGCGCGCGCATGACAGAAGAGAATCAGTATTTCATCCACTGGGTCGACGTGATGCGGCTTCCTGCTTCCTTCCAGCCGCGGGAAATACAGGAACGGATCCGAGCATTAAAAATGTAGGATCCTTTCTGGTATTATTTGCTATACTTCCCGTATGTCTGAATCAATATCTCAAGAACACGTGAAGCGCCCGACAGCTTTTACAATCACCACTACCATTGCATTCAGCGTGCTGCCGCTGGTGTTTCTGCTGACCGGCTATGCTTCTGGCGTGGCGGTGTTTGCCGCGTTCTGTTATGAAGCTCTGGTGCTCACATTGTTGCAGCCTGTCCGGTTTATCCTTGCCCGGGCGCCGCGGAAAGAGCCGTTTGTGTGGCTGCTTGGTATGAGTGGGTTCCTTGGGGGAGCGGGGGTATTTGCGAACGAGTTTGCACCGGAGCTCATTCGGGCTATGGTCACCACACCCACGATAGTGCTTGGCGTAAGCTTTCTCGTGCAGCATACCGTGGAGCTCGTGATGGCGGTGCGCCGTGGTGAGTTGAAAGATGATGGCGGGAACCCAACGTTCCGGACGCTGGGGTATCTCTGGCTCCTTGCAATGGTGGTGGTGGTGAGTGTTGCCAGCGGACAGTTTGGGTTGGTTGTGCCGGCGTATAGCATCGTGATTGTGAAGATGCTTGCTGATGCGTGGATGCTGGTTGCCCGGTGGCAGCAGGCTGCGCGCGCATGACGTACGCATAACCCCTCACTCATCCTCGGCAAAATCACCACCCAGCAGGTGAGGCGCGCAGCACGAACTGCACGTCCTTTTGGCATTGACACGGGTGCATATCTTTGAGAGGTTGACCATAGTTCTAGAGGGGGTCTCATGCCCCTTTTTGTGTGCCGTTCATCCGCGGAGGAGGATATGCGCATGTGGTTCTGGATCTTTCTCGTTGCCGGTCTCATCGCCGGCCACTTTGCTGGCAGCTGGTGGGCTGGCACCGTCATCGGCGGCACTATCGGCGTGGTTATTCAGGTGATCATCACCGAGAGGAAGAAGGCCCGGCCCGGGCGTCGCCGCCCCCGCTGAAGGAGCAGTGTCTCATCAGGTGGCAGGCAACTCCATGCGGGTTCGCCTGCCACCATCATTACCACCTCGACTTATTAGAAGAAAAGCAGACGCTTCACCCATCTCTGATTGACAGGTGAATTTTCTTCTGGTAAGACGTAGCTGTTCAAGAATGGTTCGGTTTTGCAACCATGGAGGGGGCGAATGGCAAGACAAGCGCAGCGTGTGCAGTGTCGGATTTGTGAGGACAAGGACAAGCGGAGTGAAATGCACGTCAATGCAGGGGGGATCGCCGTATGCAAGAAGTGCCACGGGACCTGCGTGAAGTGCAGGAGGCCCATCCCGCAGGAAGAGCGGCGGAAAAACGGTTTTTTCTGCCAGTCCTGCGTCGGCGGCGCGAAAGATGAAGCGCGGGCGGCCTATCCGTGCGATCCGCACGTCCACACCGCCATTGATTTCTCCGATCGTTCGCGCAGGGCGCTCCACAGCCCTATCACTGGTCATCCGTACAGGCAGCGGGTGTACCTGGAGTCCAGCGACGATGACAACGAGTCCTGATCATTCCAGACCTTAACCGCGGCAGGTCGGCCCCTTCTGGGACCGACCTGCCACACCCCTCATTGTCTTTGTGGTGTGTTTTTGCGTATACGAAAATCCTTCTAATGCTCTCCCGATGCAAATTGTTTCTGCTATACTTCTTTTATGCCCAATCTCTTCCTCATCCTCGGCGACATCACTACTGAGCAGGTTGATGCGATTGTGAATGCCGCAAATCCTTCCCTTGCAGGTGGCGGGGGCGTGGATGGCGCCATTCATGCCGCAGCCGGACCGGAACTTAAGGAAGCTGCAGTAAAACTTGCGCCCTGCCCAACCGGTGAGGCGCGCATCACGCCGGGTTTTCACCTGCCGGCGAAGTTTGTGATCCACACTGTTGGTCCGGTGTATGGCGAGGAACAGGGCAGGGAAGCGGCACTGCTTGCCTCCTGCTATGCGCAAAGTCTTGCACTTGCGGAAGAACAGGGCGCAACAAGCATCGCATTCCCGTGCATTTCCACGGGCGTGTATGGGTATCCAAAAGCAGAGGCTGCTGCAATTGCCGTGGAGGCGGTAAAGAAATATTTTGTTGAACATCCAACGTCTTCCATGCGTGACGTGCGGTTCGTGGTGCATAGGGAGGAAGAGAAAATCATTTATCAAGATATTCTACAAAAATAGACTTGTAAGGTGACAGTGGACAAAACTCTTCATTCTCCCGCATAATGAAATAAAGGGGATAACCTATGGCACACCACAAAAAAGGATTCACGCTCATTGAACTCTTAGTCGTCATCGCGATTATTGGAGTTCTCTCTGCAATTGGCCTGGTGTCTCTGAATGGTGCACGGGAAAAGGCACGAGATGCACAGCGCGTAAGTGATCTTGCCCAAATGAGCACCGCGCTTGTACTCTATTATGATGATCACGATCATACATACCCTGAGCAATTAGCGCAGAGCCTTGATGCGGAAGTGGATTGCGTCAATTCAGATAACGCCGGCTTTGATGTTGGGTTTACGTCAGACGGAACAAGTCTAACCCCTTCCGTGGTGGGGGAATTTATGGTATGGCAGAAAAGTGGGCCGATCGTCCCGCAGTATTTGTCTATAAATCTTTTTCCGCCGGGTGGTGGAACCGGATGGCAGGATCTCTACTGCTATGATACGAACAATGCTGCGAGCACGCCGCAAAGTTCGTATATTATTTTCACCGGCCTTGAGGCAGGAAGCGGCAACGGATTTTTCTACATTAATTCCCGTGGGTTCACTGGAAATACCAAACCGGCGTCATTGTGTGAAGCTCAGGACATTTGCATGCCTTAATGCAGTGCAGCACGCCTCTGTGGTATTTTTAGATTTTTTGTATATTTACCACACATCACGCCGGGCTTCAACGTGCCCGTGAAGTTTGTGATCCATACGTTTGCTGGTGTATGGGTATTCAAAAGCGAGGCTACATTTCTTGACACAAGCTTCATCACCTGATACGGTGCCGTGCTTGTCACAATGCTCATTCCCAAATGCTCAACGCGAGTATGCGGTGCAATGCGCGATTTTTGTTTAAGGAGGGCTCTCGGAAGTGAAGACTCGGAAGAAGGTTGCGCGCAAACCGCGGCCTCGTTGGCCATGGGCACTGGTTGGCATCCTCGTGCTGCTTGTGGTCATTGCCAAGCCGGTCATTCGCGAGTATGGCGAGTACCGACGGACAATGCCGTTCATTTCGATCACAGGTACCGAGCATGTCGACCCGGATTCGCTTCCGCGGGGTCTCATCCTCACCGAGGATTACCTCGCGCAGTTTGAAGGGCTTCCGTGCCTCGCAAGCAAGCTGGAGAACATCCGGCAGAATATCCCCATCTGGAACGCGTTCATCGACTCCGCGTGGAACCAGGCGGATGGGCTCACCATCGATCTGCTCATGCAGGAGCACGCGTCTGAGCTCACTCCTGTGAGCAAAGGGATCGAGCGGAGCCAGCATGCCATAGAGAAGATCCTGGAGCGCGAGCGTTACTCCGTGGTTGGTTTTGAAGGCAACGATATCCCCAAAATCAACGAAGCAAGCCTCCGTACGTACACGCGGAACTTGATGAGTTCGTTGGGGTTGTCGCCGATCGAAGGAGACGTTGTAGCGATAACGCGTGACTATATTGCACAGAATGGCGGTACGCGCTACGCCCAGCGGCATCCGGACGTACATCTCTTCGGCTGCGAGGCTGAGAGCCTGCTCTCGGCGAACTCCTGCTTCGTGTATTCTTTCAAGGGATTGCGCTATGCGCGCGGGCAGGATCCGCTCATGGATAACCTCGTGGATGCTTTGGAGTTTTGCCGCAGCGAGATGGCGCTTGCCAAGACCATCTTAGAGCTTCACCGCCTTGGGGAAACCCGGGGCGCCATCATCATCGGCTCGTACCACGGGCCTGCGATGGAGGGGATGATGAAGCTTCTCAGGATTCGTGGCACCATCTACAACACGGCGAGGTAGGTGTACGAAGTTCGTTGTATTGTGCAGGCTGGTCCTCTTATTGAGGACCGGCCTGCTTTTCCTTCTCTTGCTTTTGACCTAGAAATGCGGGATTATTCCCTTATGCGCTCCCATACCATAAAGCAGCCCTGGATTGTTCGTGCTTCTGCTATTCATGGCAAGGGTGTGTTTGCGCACCGCGCCATCAAAAAAAATGAGGAGGTTTTTACCGTGGAGGGACCCAAGATTACCTACCCGGATGAGCCGAACTGGCGCATGGGGCCGGACTGGCTGCATGTCGGGCGGAACACATACATCATCGCGTATCCGGATAATCCATGGATTTTTATCAATCACTCCTGTGATCCGAATGCATTGGTAACCAGAGAGTGCCGTGTTGTTGCCCTGCGTCCACTTCACCCTCGGGAGGAAGTGACCATTGACTACGCATTTGTTGAGGCTGGCACGCAATGGCGTATGCACTGCACCTGCGGTTCTGCACAGTGCCGGCATGAGATACGCGGCGTACAGTACCTGCCGAGCCGCAGCGTTCTGCGGTATAAGAACCGCATGCTCCCGTACCTGTACCACGTGTTCCAGCGCCAGAAGGTGGAGACAATCCGTCGTGGAACGCAGACGTTATTGATTGCCAAGCAAACACTGCACCGCGGCGAGACCGCCTTTGTGGTTGAAGGGCCGGAGATTCGCTATACGCTTCCCCCAAACTCACGCCGCGGTTTCTACTGGCTTGGGATCAGTAAGAATAAATGGCTGATTCCGTACCAGAATAATCCATGGAATGTGATGAGGCACTCCTGCATGCCGAATGTTGGCATCACGGATGCACATCATGTGAAGGCGCTCTGCACCATCCGTCGCGGTGAAGAGATTACCATTGATGATTCCATCACAGAGGCAGACCCCAATTGGCAGGTCCAGTGTGTCTGTGGTTCCCCTCACTGCAGAAAGATTGTCCGTTCTATCAATTTTTTGCCGCCCGCATCATTCCGCCGTGCCATGCCATACATTCCGAGTTATATGCAAAAGGCGTATCGCGCTGCACAAAAAGACATTTTCCCTTGACGCCCGCGCGTTTTCCTGTATAATACGCAGCTGTTACTAGCAAGAGAGACTCACACGCCAGCTCTCAGATAGCTGAGGTTTTTGAAGATTATGGACATCCGCAATATTGCCATCATCGCCCACGTGGACCACGGAAAAACAACGCTCACAGACGCGTTGCTTCGCCAAACCGGCATGACCGACGAGACAAAAAGCATGGATTCAAACGCGCTTGAACAAGAGCGCGGCATTACCATTTATGCAAAGAACACCTCACTTTTTTATCAAGACACCAAGATCAACATCGTGGACACCCCTGGGCACGCTGACTTTGGTTCTGAGGTAGAACGCGTGCTTCGCTCCATTGATTGCGTTTTGCTCGTGGTGGACGCGCAAGAAGGCCCTATGCCCCAGACGCGCTATGTGCTCAAGAAGTCTCTGGAACTGGGCCTTAAGCCTATTGTCGTTATTAATAAGATAGATAAACCGGCAGCGCGTATTCCGGAGGTTGAGGAAATGATCCTGGAGCTGTTCATGGATCTGGGCGCGAATGACGAGCAGCTGAACTTCCCCCATGTGTATTCCATTGGTTCGCAAGGCATTGCAAAGCGCGCACTTACGGATGATTCAAAGGACCTCACCCCGCTCCTGGATATGATTCTTGAAAAGGTTCCGGTTGCGCCGCATGACATCTTCGTGCCGCTCCGCATGCAGCCTTTTAATCTTGCGTATGATGATTACCTCGGCCGCATGGGCATTGGCCGCATCTATGAAGGCGTCATCACGCAGGGTGAAACAGTGGTGATAAAAACACCCGCAGGGGAATCCCGCACCGGCAATATCACCAAGCTGTATACATTTCATGGGACGGATCGCAAGGATGTTGCACAAGCAGAAGCGGGGGATATTGTGATGATTGCAGGGATCGAAGACATCGACATCGGCGAAACCGTGTGCCATGACGAAGCACAAGTGCCGCTTGCCGCTATTCATGTGGATGAGCCGACCATCTCCGTCCACTTCATGGTGAACAATTCACCATTTGCGGGAAGGGATGGAAAATTCGTCACCAACAGCCAACTCAAGGAGCGCCTGGAAAAAGAACTTGAAGTGAACGTGGGATTGAAGATCGATTTTTCTGATAAGGATTTTTATAAGGTCTACGGCCGCGGCGAAATGCACATTGCCATTCTTTTGGAACAGATGCGCCGCGAGGGCTATGAAATGCAGGTTTCCCAGCCGCATGCGATCTTTAAGGAAGAAAACGGCAAACGTCTGGAGCCTTTTGAGCAAATGACCATCGATATTCCCAATGCAATGTCCGGCACGGTGATTGAGAAGCTGCAACGCCGCAAAGGCGTGATGACCAAGATGCACGCCGCGGATACCACGCGCCTCACGTTTGAGATCCCAACACGCGGCTTGCTTGGATATCGCGGTGAGTTCGTTGTGGATACCAAAGGCGAGGGAATCATGGCAGCGGAGGGTTTGGGGTTTCGCTCATATGCCGGAGAGATCGAATCGCGCGATGTTGGTTCTATGGTTTCCATGATATCCGGCAAAGCGCTTGGTTATGCGCTGTACAATCTGCAAAATCGTGGCCAGCTCTACATTCACCCGAATATTGAAGTCTATGAAGGCATGGTGATCGGCAACACCTCCAAAGGTGATGACATGGCTGTGAATCCCATCAAGGGGAAGCAGCTCACGAACATGCGTTCTTCTGGTACAGATGAGGCCATAAACCTCGTTACGCCGATCGAGCTTACGATCGAGCGCGGCTTAGAACTCATGAGCGGGGATGAATATTTGGAGATCACTCCACACAACGTCCGACTTCGCAAACAACACCTCACTGCAGAGGCTCGCGTGAAGGCCCAGAAGGTAGTGTAAGGACACTGAAATAAATACCCCATAGTCGGTGTAACAAGGATGAGCGTATAAAAGCTCATTGTTCCTTCCTTATTCACTATTTTTTATACATGAGCGTTTTGAAGCGCGGGGTGAAAAATACCTTCCGCAACGGGATACGAACAATATCTGTTACCGCTATTTTGGCCATAAGCATCGCATTATCATTGGTCATGCTGCTTTCCTATCAGGCCGTGGAGGGACGGATTACTGAGGTGAAGTCGTCCATTGGCAATATCATTACCGTGACGCCGGCGGGCTCACGCGGCTTTTTTGGTGGCGGGGAACCGCTGACGAATGATACTGTTGCGGCCATAAAAAACACCGCGCACGTCAGCAAGGTTCAGGCAACGCTTTCCAGTCAGCTCACAACGGATAGTACAACGAATTTGGAATCAGGCATGGATGCTGGCACGCTTGGCGAGCGGAGATTTGGCGGACAAGACGGCGGTCCCGTTCCGCCGGACGGTCAGGTGAGCACGGGCACATTCACGCTGCCAATTTTTAGCGTGGGTGTTGATGATGTTGCGAACGCGCGTGCCATCAGCGGCAGTGCCATTACCATTGCTTCTGGCAGCGCATTTGATGCAAGCAGCAGTGATCGTGAAGCACTCATTGGTTCTGGTATTGCAGAAAAGAATGAGCTTTCTGTTGGTGCTACCTTCACCGCATATGATGAGGAAATTATTGTTGCGGGTATTTTGGATACTGCGGATAACCGTTTTGCGGAGAACGTGGTTGTTTTTCCATTGGCGACATTGCAGGAACTGGCAGGACTTGATGGTGAGGTTTCTGATGCGACGGTGCAAGTAGATTCTATTGAGAATATGGATGCGACGGTTTCGGCGCTTCAGGCCACGCTTGGCGACATTGCGGACGTTGTGAGTCAACAGGATACAGCCGCAAGCGCGTTGGAGCCGCTACAAAATATTCGCGGCGTGACGCTTGCAAGTTTGTTCGGGGCACTTGGTGCTGGCGCGGTGATCCTCTTTCTCACGATGTTGATGGTTGTGCGGGAGCGGCGCCGTGAGATCGGCGTGATGAAGGCGATCGGGGCGCCCACAAGCAGTATCGTTACCCAGTTCTTCACCGAAGGTGTGACGTTCACCGTACTCGGTGGTATTTTTGGCACTATTTTGGGCGTGGTACTGGCAAATCCGGTACTTGGCGCATTGGTAAAAAGCAGCACCGGCACAACGGGCACACCAACAGAAGGCATTGCCAGGATCGCTGGCGGACCGGGCGGGGGATTTGCACGGGCGTTTGAGACCATCAACCTTCGCGGTACGCTGGATAATTTGACGGCTGCCGTGAGCTGGGAAGTGGCACTCTATGCGGTACTTGCCGTACTCGTGATTGCCGCTCTTGGTAGTATGATTCCTTCATTCTTTATTGCTCGGGTTCGCCCGGCGGAGGTTATGCGCAATGAATAACGTTCTACAGGTAGAAAAATTAGATAAGAAGTTTCAGACAGGGGAACACACCGTGCACGCCGTGCGCGACGCGTCGTTTGGCATTCCTCAAGGATCGGTCACGGCTATTGTCGGCGCGAGCGGCAGCGGAAAGAGCACGCTTCTGGCATTACTGGGTTCTTTGGATGTGCCGGATAGCGGTACGATCACCATGGATGAACAAGAAGTGACCAAACTTTCTGATCACGCATTGATCAAATACCGTAACAAGAAGATCGGGTTCGTGTTTCAGGCGTATGAATTGATCCCCAATCTCACTGCGCTTGAAAATGTGATGTTACCCATGGAATTTGCGCATAGTAAAAGACATGAGCAGCAACACCGTGCGGAAAAACTGTTGCATCAGGTGGGTTTGAACAAACAACAGATGGAACGCACCCCTCGCAAACTTTCAGGCGGTGAGCAGCAGCGCGTGGCTATTGCACGCGCACTGGCCAATGCGCCGCGCATGATCCTTGCAGATGAGCCAACAGGGAACCTGGACAGCAATACCGGCAAAAAGATTCTGGAGCTGCTCAAAGGACTCGCCAAAGATGAGAACACTGCGGTGATCATTGTGACGCATGATCAGTCGATTGCGAGCCAGGCAGACCGCGTGTTGCACATAAAAGACGGCAAGATAGCATAGCCATTCTATACGTGTGGGGATAATGTGTCATAGCCAGTATGTCTTTTTTTGGTATACTGGGCATACTATTAGTAAGAAAGAATCTATGAATAAGACCATTCTCATTGTCATTGGTGTGCTTATCATTGGCGGCGTTGGCGCATGGGCAAGCGGCGTCTTTAAGGAAAAAGTATCGGAAAGTATCATTGAAAATACCATCGAATCGCAGTCTGGTGACGACGTCGATGTTGACCTTGATCTCTCAGGTGAGGAGACAACGATCAACGTGAATGGGTCAACATTGAATCTTGGAACAGATGTGGACCTCCCTTCTGATTTTCCCAATGATGTGTATATTCCCGATGATGCGGAGATACTTGCAGTTGCAAATATAGAAGTTGGTGCCTATACCGTCAGTATGACAAGCGATCGCGATGTTGCGGATCTGCGCCAGGATTATGAAACCCAACAGTCGTCAGACGGCTGGGTGATTGGCAGCACAATAACCGTCGGTGAAGGAGTCTCGCTTATCTGGGAAAAGAATGACCGCATGATGAGCGTGAATATCATAGAAAGCGATGACGGGACCACTGCCATCGGGCTTTCTGTCGGTTCATCGTCATAAGACGCATACGACCATATACATGGCGCCCCCGCAAAGCGGGGGCGCTTTTGGTTTTTATTCTAGTGAGCGGATGCTGCCCTGCGCGCGCTCATTCGGTAGTAAAGCAATTTTACGCCTTCGGTAACGCCCAGATACACAAGGGCAATCGCGAGAATAATGCCAAGGTCGGCAAGCTCAGGGGGTTCAAATTTGAACAGTGTTTGCCCAAAGCCGGTAAATGGAATCACGAGCGTGACAAGGATCGCGAGAAGTGAAAGCCATATGACGATACCCGCCGGGCGCTTTGCGCGGAACATTGGCAGGCGCGTGCGAATAGAAAAGAGGAGGAGGAGTTCAGTCAGTACGCTTGCAATGAACCAATTCGTTTGCAGCACCGCGGCGCCCATGCCGACGAACGTGGCAAAAACAAGAAAATCAAAGAATGAACTCACAAGCCCAAGCACGCTTGCAGAAAGCGCAATATCTTTCACATTATACGCGCGCGGGCTCTTAAGCTCTTCTTTATCAACCGTGTCTGCTGCGATGGCGATCATCGGGAAGTCAGAGAGAAGGTTGAGTAAGAGGATCTGCACGGGAAGCATCGGCAGAAAGGGGATGAGCAGTGATGCGACTGCCACGGCATAAAAGTTTCCAAAATTTGACGTCAGTGTTGCCCGGATGTATTTGGTGGTATTCGCAAAGATTTCCCGACCTTCACAAATTCCATCCACAATCACCTTAAGATTCTTCTTGAGAAGGACGATATCCGCGGTGTCTCGCGCAATATCCGATGCATGATCCACGGCCAGCGCCACATGCGCCACTTTGAGCGCAGGCGCGTCATTGATCCCTTCTCCCAAAAAACCAACAAGCTTATCTTCCTTGAGCAGGGATATGATGGAAAATTTGTCCTGCGGCGTCGTGCGGGCAAAGACCGCTTTCTCGTGCACTGCGCGATGTTTTTCCGTTTCTGTGAGCGCATTGAACTGCTCTCCTGTGAGAACATGCGTCGGGTCGGTCAGAAGGCCGATTTCCTTCCCGACCGCGCCTGCAACGGCAGCGCTGTCTCCGGTGAGGATCACGATTCGTACGCCTAATGCTTTGGCGCGGCTCACCGCCTCCGGCGTTGTCTTCTTCACCGGGTCAACAAAAGCGATCAATCCGCTGAAGGTGATGTTTTTTACATCAGAAAGCGTTTCAGGGATGTGCGGCACTGTTGCTTTCCCAACGGCGAGAACGCGTCTTCCAAGAAATCCTTGTGCGTCAATCCATGCGTATGCATCCTTACTTTCATGCGCAGAAAGGTTCGCTGCGGCAAGCAGCGTCTCTGGTGCACCGCGCAGAATAACCTGCTGCGATTTGCCTTGTTTGATGCAAACACCGTTGCTGCGTGCAACAGGATCAAATGGATAGATACGCAGTGGTTTTTCATTTTCAAAACTCGCGCGCGATGCTTCTGGCAAAGCTGCAAAGAGTGCAAGGTCAAATGCGTTATTTGCTTCGTGCTTCACGCTAAAAGAACTTGCCGCTTGCGCTGCAAAGGTAAGGAGCTCTGCTTTTTCCGTTTCCCCGTATGTCTCAGCCACCGTCAATGTATTCTCCGTGAGTGTCCCTGTTTTATCCGTACAAAGCACTTCAATGCTCCCAAGGTCCTCAACAGCAGAAAGTCTTTTGACCACGACTTTATTTGCAGCGAGCCTGCGCGCGCCGCGTGAAAAAGAGAATGTCATCACAACAGGCAATGCTTCTGGCGTCACACTGACGGCAAGGGCTATTGAGAAGATGATAAGTTCAATGATGTTTGTTTCTCCGCGATGAATAGCGAGATTCGCGATAAAGATGAACACCAACGTGATGCCTATCAATTGGAGAATAAAGGTACTGATGCGGCCGATGCCGATGCTGAACGCGCTCTTCTTTTCTGTTTCTGTTGTCAGTTTTGCGATACTGCCCACAGCCGTTTGATTCCCCGTGGCACACACAACGCCCGTGGCACTTCCCGATGATAGCGTTGTGCCGGAAAAACCAATATTCGACGCTGCAAAAATGTCCTTTGGCGCAGCGGCAAGGGGGTCCGCATGTTTACTCACAGGAGCGGACTCCCCCGTAAAGACGGATTCATCTACGGCAAGCCCTTGAACATCGATAAAACGAAGGTCGGCAGGAATGCGGTCGCCTGGTTCCAGCAACACAATATCTCCTGGCACAAGCTCTGCAACGGGTATGCGCACAATAGCGTCATTGCGCCGCACATGGCACTGCTGTGCAATGACGCGAGAAAGAAGGTTTGCTGTCTGTTCTGAACGGTATTCCTGAAAAAATCCAAGCGCCGCGTTAATGAGGATAAAAAGAAGGATAAGGATACCATCAAAGAGTCCGCCGAGTGCAAAAGAGAGCACTGCCGCAGCAGCAAGGAGGTAGAGAAAGGGTGAACGAAATTGACGGAAAAAAATTCCAAAAATAGAGGTGCGATGCGTCGCAATGGTGTTGGGGCCATATTGCGCAAGCCGTGTTGTTGCCTCAGCTGCGGTGAGGCCCTGAGGCGTGCTCCGAAGCGTTGTGAGAACGTCTGGTGCAGGAGGTGTTGCAAATGATGTATACGTTGCCATAGAGCTATGCGTAGTATCTCGCTTTTGTAGCAGAAAGACAAGGAATATTTTTTGAAAAAGAAGAAGCCCCGAGTCCTCCAAGGTCGGGGCATTCAAGGCGGTATGAAAAACGAAAGGTGCTGCATCACTGGTAGCGAGACTTGAGCAGTCCCCAGGTCGTGGGCTGCACCGGCGTGGGCTTCGCGTTCAGCGACAGCTGATACGTGCCGGTCTCGTTGTAGGCGCTGTATGCCAGCACCGTGTAGAGACCGGACGCCGGAAGGTAGACCCTGTCGATGAGCCCGTTACCAGGCTTGCCGAGAAGAGTGCCATCCAACCGGTAGAGTTCGAGTCGCGGATTGACGCCGCTACCCTCGCCATACCGCACCATACTCACAGTGACGGAATCTCCGGCTACGCCCTGGAACTGGTAGGTGTGCGTAGTCCCGCACCCATCGATGCTCTTGATCCAAGTGTAGCCCGGTTCCAGGAGTTCGATCTGTCCCTCGGGGGCGCTGGTCCGCTGCAGCGTGATGCTGAACTGACCGCCGCCGCTGTAGTTCACATCGTGCGTGGTGATGATGTGCTTCCCGGAATTGGCAAGGCGAATGTCGGTGAGAGCGAGACGAAGCGACCAACTGCAGTGGTTACTGTTGAGACCAGAGGCGTTCTGACGCACAAGGTTCCCGTTGGAATCCTTGATTTCGGACGCGAGGTCAAAGCAGCAGCATCCAGGCCTGCAATTGCCGCCGTAGTCACTGCACCACGTCACGAACATAACGACGCGGTCACCGGCATTGCCGTCGAATGAGAGCGAATCGATGCTTCCGTTGCACACGGAACGTCTGTACAGCGTGTCCCCGAAGTTGATCGGATCCACCCTGGCAGTCGCCGGCGCAGCGATAAGCACTGCGAACAGAACGAGGAAAAGAACGCATTTCGTCATAGCCGAGCTCCTTATGGAGGTTCATGTGGAAGGGCGAACTACACATTCTTTAGCAAATAGATATACCCTTGTCAATGTGTTATGCATTGCCTTCACTATCCCTCTTTTTTAGTGTATTCTTAGTGCGCTCATTCGTTTGCAATTAAGGGAAAATCTATGACTTCCAGGCCATTTTTTCTGCTCATTTTATACTTCAGCGTCCTTGGTTCACTTCTTTCTGGATACCTTTCTTACAACACGTTATTTCGATCCGAAGGATGCGGGCAGGCATTGATCACCTGCGGTGAAAAGCCAGTGGAATTCTTTGGTGTGAGTCAGTGCATCTATGGCTTCATTTTCTTTGTGATCGTGCTTGTGGTGAGTATTTTGGGACTCACAATGAAGGATCGCGCAAAAAAGCTCATGAGCCTTGAGGTCTATCTTGGCATTGCGGGCACTCTTTTTGCTGGAGGCCTCTCATACTATGAATTGTGGATCCAAACACCAAAGCCCATGTCGATGCCATCGTGCGTGTATGGTTTCTTCTTATTCGGCGGTGTTCTGCTCACGGCATACCTTGCAAAGCAGGCACTGTTTTCATCAACAAATAATGCATCATATGACGGAGCCTAACGAATTACCAGGGGGAGCAGTGAAAGAAGAAAAGAAAAACGAACCGCAGCCGACTATAGATGAAGGAGGCAAAAAGAAAAAACGGCGTGTGTGGCCGTGGGTGACCCTTGGTGTTGTTATTGTGGTTCTCATTGTGCTTGTTGCCGTATCGGGTTTGTATTCCATACCCTTGCTCTCTGATCTTTTTGGCGCAGGTAATCCAAAGGATCTCGGAGTGACATATACAGAACAAGATGTTGCAAGTGCGGAAAAGAAGTTACTTTTTAATCTTAAGGGTACCTCAGAGGGGTATTCTCTCTTTAGCAATATGGAGTATGAAGGCAGTAAAGATGTTGATCAAACGCTAACATCATCAGAGCTTACTGCTTTTGCAAATACCTATATTCCGGATAATGACCTCTTCTCAAATATGCAACTGAAAGTACGTGATGGAGGCATGGAAGTAAGTCTGCATGTTACGCCATACATAAATGCACCGGTGTATATTGCCGGGGATATTGCTAAAGCATCTGAAAAAGGAATTGCGTTGGATCTCACTGCACTCAAGGTTGGTCTGCTGCCTATTCCTGGAAATATCCTGCAACAAGTTGAAGACTTTGCAGAAGGCGTTATCAATGACCGTATGCAGGACATCGATGGCTTCACCATAGAGACGTTGGAATTCACTGATGACGGTATTGTCTTTACGGGGACACATCCGAAGAGTAAAACTCTCTCAGAAGGAGATTGGCTTTAATACGTAACCAAATACTATGAAGAAAGTGATTTTATTTGCCGCCCTCGCATTGTTTCTTGCACCGAGCGTGGCACATGGCGCAACATTGCGCGCCGGCACTGATTATTCACTGCCCGCAGATGAAACAATTCAAGGCAGTCTCTACCTTGGTGCAGGGAGTGTAGCAATAAACGGTATCGTTGCGGGAGATCTCATTGCAGCGGGTGGCACCATCACGCTCAACGGTGAAGTGCAAGGCGATGTTCTTATCACAGGGGGGACGCTCTCTGTGAATGGTAAGCTTGGCGGAGATGTACGTGTTGCAGGAGGAAATATTGACATCAATACTGAAGTTCCGGGGGATCTTGCAGTTGCAGGCGGGGACGTTGGTTTATTGAGCGGAGGATCGGTTCGCGGCGATGTGCTTGCAGCAGGCGGCAATGTGAAGCTTGCCGGACCAGTTGATGGGAAAGTGAACGGCGCAGCCGGAACGTTCACCCTTTCAGGAATCGTGAGCGGTGATGTTGATGTGCATGCAGGTGAGTTGATTCTTGAAAGCGGGGCAAAACTCGGGGGCAACCTCACCTATGAGGCTGAACATGAAGCAACAATTTCCTCAGCGGCGACCATTGAAGGAACCATAAAGTACACAGAAGGGCGCTGGAATAATTTTAACTTTGCAATAGGCGGCGTGGCATTCGTTGGCTGGTTCATCGGTTTGCTCTCCATGGCTTTCTTTGTTGTTGTTTTGATGTTGCTCTTCCCGCGCTTCAGTGAAGCGGTCATTGAGCGAGGTATGAAGCAGTTTTGGCGCCAGGCACTCTATGGGCTCATTTTTCTTATTGTTGCACCGTTCGTAGGAGTATTTCTCTTTACAACGGTTGTCGGATGGATGCTTGGGCTTGCATTATTCACCATTTATGGACTCTTTGTGATGGTTGGTGCTGGTTATGGAAATATTTTGCTCGGTACGTACTTCATGAAACTTGTGCGCAAGAAGGAAGTCATGAAGCCGACATGGGCTATTGCGCTCCTGGGCGTGCTGCTCGCGACCTTCATTGGTTTTGTTCCCGTCATCGGATGGGCATTTGTGTTCATCTTTTTTGTTGCGGGTCTGGGTGCATTCTTTATGCACGATTGGCAAAAGATGCGGGGAGCATAACCTCATGACAGCACACAAAGCGCCCCGGCATACGGGGCGCTTTGGTATTGTGTGCATCTCGTTTATACTAAAGAGGTGAAGCCGATGACAAAAACACTAAGCATTGCATTGGGCATATTTGTGCTTCTCCTTGTGCTTTCTGTCTTTCTTTACATTAATGATGTGACGCGTGAGTATCTCACTTCAGATACCCTTTTGCGAGAAAGCGTAGAGCGCTTTGGCATCTTTGCACCACTTGTTGTCATTCTCTATCACATTGTACAGGTTATTATTGCGCCAATTCCAGGCCAACCTGCAGATATTGCAACAGGGTATCTCCTTGGGCCGTATATCGGTATTCCCACATCACTGATTGGGATCTATCTTGGCAGCCTTATTGCGATCATTCTTGCGCGCAGATTCGGCCGGCCGCTCGTCGATCATCTTGTACCCAGAAAAGCGGTTAGTAAGGTGGATCATTTTTTGGGAAAACGAAGCATGTGGTTCTATATTATTCTGTTCATCATCCCGATTTCTCCGGGCGATTTGCTTTGTTTTGCTTTGGGGCTCACCAAAATGCCAATATGGCGCACGCTCGTCGTTATTATTTTAGGTCGCACGCCAGTCGCCATAACCGCCGTACTTGTTGGTGCAAGCGGTAGATATTTCAGTCCATTAGAATTTCTTGGGATTGCGGGAATAGTCGTCATTGTCTTTCTTGCTCTCGTTCGTATATTGCCGCTTAAGCGCATTGAGCGATTTCATTTTTGGACGAACTAGTATTTTTCGGCAAACATCGTAGACTACACATATGGCAATAAAGACACAGACGCACACGTCAACTGGTTTACTCACAACAATCCTTATCGTACTTCTTTTAGGTATTGGCGGCGCAGGAATATGGTGGATTTTCTTTTATCAGGACAATGCTGCATCAGGCACTGCTGTGGCTCAGAAGAGTACCCAAGATGAAAATGGGGCTATCTTATTGCAAGCAGCTGAGAATGTCACTGTCGTGGAGAATCAGAATACCGCTATCATGCCCCCTGCTGCGACTGAGAAGGATGCAGATAATGATGGTTTACCTGATGTGCAGGAAGATCTTTATGGCACGAGCAGCACCAATAGCGATACTGACAATGATGGTTTTCTTGATGGCTACGAGATTGAACAACTCTATTCGCCGGTGGGCGAGGGGAGACTCTCTGCCGTATATGCTTTGACCGCATGTCTCACGGGGCAGTCGACAGAGGGAGTTGAGTTTACGAGCGAACTTGAAGAAGCAATCTGCGGCGCAGCTTCAGAATTATATACAGCATATCTTCTTAAAGAAGCTCATGATATTGCCGCAGCGCGCACACAACTCGTATTGGATCGTGTTGCGCGTTGTGACGCACTTTACGCCGCAGGCAGTAGTGAGAACTTCCTGTGCTCGGCGGCTCTGCAATATCTTTTTGTTCCACTGGTGAAAGAAGATGTAGTGAACGAGTCATGAGCCAATTCATTCATACGCGCAATGGAAAAAAACTTGCAGTCGTTGTTGATATTCCTGAGAATCCTCGAGGATTGGCGTTTGTGCTGCATGGATGGCGCGGATTCAAAGAACAGCCGCATATTGAGGCGATAGCAGAATCGTTTGTTGCAGACGATATTGTCTCAGTGAGGCTGGATACGCAAAATGCAGGTGGCGAGAGCGGGGGATCAGTCGATGATCTCACGATCACAGGAATGCAGGAAGATTTTGAGGATACCTTGGCATGGGCAGTAACGCAGCTGTGGTTCCGTACTCCATTTTTTGTTGCAGGCCACAGCGCTGGTGCGCACATCGTTGTACGGTATGCCGCGCAGAATCCACAGGCGGTTTGTGGCGTGGTAAGCGCTTCTGCAATAGTTGATAATGATATTTTTCTTTCACAACACACTCCTGAGGAAATCCTCGACTGGAAGGAAAAAGGTTACCGCATGGTGCAGAGCCGAACGCAAAATCCAACAGGCGCAAAGATGACCTGGAAGTTCATTAATTCATACAATGGCGTTGATTTGCGAAAAATTGCCAAAGACCTTACGATGCCGGTTTTGATCATTGTTGGTGAAAACGATTCCATAACCGGCCCTGCCGTGCAGCAACTATGGTTTGAAAAAATTGCCGGCCTCCGGACAATGCATGTCATTCCCAATGGCAGGCACACACTTATTGATGCTTCAGACCTAACAGAGATTAAGGAAACGGTCACAGGCTGGCTTCATGAGCTTTTGTAGGTTGATGGATTTTTCACTCTTCATTTGATAGAATGAACGTATGCGGGGGTATCGTTTTCTACAAAAAGGTACTGAAATAGTGTTCGTTATCGCCGAACTTTTTTTGCTATTGCGATTTGTCTTGAAGCTATTCAATGCAACAACAGATGCGACGTTCGTTGAGTGGCTCTACGCAACAACCGAACCACTTCTTGGTCCTTTTGTACGCATGTTCCCTGCGCCTTCATCAGAAGGCATGGTCATAGAATTCACTGCGCTCTTTGCGATCATCGTGTATGCGATCATCGGATTCTTGTTAAAGATAGCTCTCAAGGCTCTCAATGCGGCAACACGCGAACAAAATGCCCGTATCACCTCGCAAGAAGAAAAAAAATAATATGCGCATACTTCTCATTTACGGCACAAATACCAGCGGCACCTATGAGGCAGGCACCGTGATACGCGATGTTTTTAAAAAGCATCGCCATACCGTTACGCTGAAAGCAGCAAAAAATACCAAACCACAGGATGTAAAAAGGTATGATGCGGCCATCTTTGCGTCATGTACATGGGGAAAGCTTGATAAAACGGGAAAGTATCCTGTGTGGCTGGAAGGGCAGATGCATTGGGATTGGGATCAGCTTGCTGCAAAGTTTAAAAAAAGTTCTCTCAAAGGAACTCCCATTGCTGTTGTTGGGTTAGGGGATTCAAACTATAAATATTTTTGCCGAGCGGCAACGTATCTGGAAGATATTGTGAAGCTAACCGAGGCGAAGAAAATTGGCACGAGCTTGCGCATTGACCGTTTTCACCATACGCTTCGCGAAAATCGCCGGAAGGTAGAACAGTGGGCTGATGCAACGGCGCGTCGGTTCTCCAAACTTACGCACGCATAAAACTGCGCACGTGAAGAAAAAGCAGCAGAAGCAAGAATCAGTACCCGACATCGAGCAACTCGCACGGCTCGCGCGTTTGAATATCCTTCGCATGACAACGCGCGCTGGATCCGGGCATCCAACGTCATCACTTTCTTCTGTTGAGCTTTTGGCAACGCTCTTTTTTGGCGGCTTTTTTCGAGCAAAACCAAAACAACCGTCATATGAAAACAATGATCGATTCATTCTTTCAAAGGGTCATGCCGCGCCGCTGCTTTATGCGTTATACGCCGTTGCAGGAATAATCCCTGAAAAGGAACTCTGGACGCTGCGCAAAAAGAAAGGGCGTCTGCAGGGTCATCCCATGCCTGATTTTCCTTATGCGGAGCTTCCAACAGGCTCGCTCGGGCAAGGCCTTTCAGCTGGTATCGGGTTGGCGCTGAACGCGCGCTTTGAAAATTTGACCTATCACACGTTTGTGTTGCTCGGAGATAGCGAAATGGCAGAAGGATCCGTTTGGGAAGCCATTCAGCTTGCCGGGCATGAAAAGCTCGATAACCTCATTGCGATCGTTGATGTGAATGCGCTTGGTCAAAGCGGCCCAACGATGTGGGGCGGGAATCTCCAAACATATGTCAATCAGGTGAAGGATTTCGGCTGGCAAACGCTTGTAGTTGATGGGCATAACCCAAAGGCAATAGCAAAAGCGTATGCCGCCGCAATGAAGGAGCATCGCAGACCTGTGATGATCATTGCAAAAACAGTCAAAGGAAAAGGCGTTTCCTTCATAGAAGGGAAGTGGGGTTGGCACGGAAAGGTGCTTTCCAAAAAAGAATTAGCACGCGCAGAAAAGGAACTCGGGGTGGTGAACCACAAGGTGCGCGGACATTTTGTAATTCCAGACGCGTTACCCATTACGCACATCAAGGCGCAGAAGGTTCAGGAGCCGCACTATGCTCAGCATGCACTCGTTGCTCCGCGTAAGGCATTTGGCGCTGGTATTCTCCGGCTCGCAAAAGCATATCCGCATATGGTTGTATTGGATAGTGAAGTTCGCAATTCAACATTCACCGAGGATTTTGCCGACGAGCGCCGCGGACGTTTTTATCAAACATACATTGCGGAACAGAATATGGTGGGCATTGCGACAGGTCTCGCTTCGCGCGGGCTCCTGCCGGTCCTTTCAACATTCGCGGCATTTTTCACCCGCGCGCATGACCAGATACGCATGGCGCAATATACGGGAACGCATCAGGTCTATGTTGGGACGCATCCTGGAGTCGCTATCGGCCCTGATGGCGCATCGCAGATGGGACTTGAGGATATCGGGATGTTCCGCGCCCTCGAGAAGAGCATTGTGCTGTATCCTGCCGATGCTTATGCCACGGAGAGGCTTTTGCAGAGCGCCTTGGATGCAAAGGGGCTTGTGTATATCCGCGCGACTCGCGGGGAGCTGCCAGTATTGTATAATGCAAAAACAGTATTTTCTATTGGAAAAAGCCGCACCTTGTTAACGAGTAAAAAGGATCGCATAACGCTTGTTGCTGCAGGTGTGACACTTCATGAAGCACTTGTGGCCGCGAGAACGCTTGCAACAAAGCACATCGCAGTACGCGTCATTGATCTGTATAGCATCAAGCCAATCGATGCAGTAACGCTGCGCAGAGCAGCAAAAGAAACCGGCGCATTGCTCGTTGTGGAAGATCATCGTCCTGAAGGCGGCATGGCCGAGGCAGTCCGCACTGCATTGGGGACAGATGCGGGAGCGGTACATTCCCTTGCAGTAACAGGAATACCGCACAGCGGCTCTTCAGAAGAGTTACTGTGCGCACACGGGATCGATCAAAAAGCAATAATAAAGAAAGTACGAGAAATAGTTACAATGAAGGAACATTGATTGAAAGGAGGTGACGAGTATGGAAACATGTCCAAAGTGCAGTATGGAAGTAGAGGATATGGAGGCACATATGGCAGAAGCGCACGCCGATGAAGCAATGGATGATATGCCACCTGAAGAAGATTCAATGTAGTTTTAATACAAAAAAAGGAAAGAGCGCCATACGGCGCTTTTTCTTATTATACGCGCTGAAAATCAATGTCGCCATTTTCCTGAAGCACGGCCAGATACGATTCAACATGAAGACCCGGAAATGCCTTTCTGAGCACCACTTCCGCTTCCTTCAGATCCTTTTCATGTACACGGCGCTCGCTCTGGACGTCTGGGAATGCCGCGCTTCCGCCATATGCGCTGCAGTCCGTATGATTCATGAGTATGACCCGCGACGTCTTATGGAGCTTCTGTGAAAGCGCCACGTGCTCCATGAGCATAACATGCTTCGCGCTATTGGCATCGGCAAGGTCCTTTGCCGCGCCAGCGATGGAGAGGATATCCGCGTCGCCGCAAAGACCTTGCGGTTCCAGAAAGCCGTAGTGGATGCCTTTTTCCAAACGAAAATCCATACAGCGGATAAGTAATGTTGAACAATGATGTGTCATAGTCGTTTAGCGTTCTTTGTTCGCTCGGCAAGTTTCCTTGCGAGTTCTTGCGTTAATTGATCATCTTTTAAACGCCAATCCCAATTCCCCTTGATGCGCCCCGGACGGTTCATGCATGCCGACCCTGGCAGGTTTAAAATGTCCTGCATCGGCGCGATTGTCATGACGGACGAGGAGTTCCATACAGCATCAAGCGCAGCATTCGTGATATTCTTGTCATCGCTCCGCAAGATCCTCCGTGCGAACGCCAGCCTTCTTTTGATACCACGCGCCGTGCGCGAGCCGCGCTTCGTGGGCTTTTCTGTGAACCATCCGCGGAAGGTATTGTTGTCATGCGTTCCGGTGTATCCGATGGTGTGTTTTGGATAATTCTGCGGCAAATGGAAATTCTGCGGATCAAGGCTCCCCAGGCCGAACTGCAGAACGCGCAAGCCCGGGAGTTTCAGTTCATCACGCAGCATGTGTACCGTATCGGTGATATCACCAAGATCCTCGACGATGAAGGGGAGTGTTCCGATATGCTTTTTGAGTGCAGTAAAAAGCGCTTTGCCCGGACCGGGCTGCCATTGGCCGTTCCTTGCCGTGTGCTCGCGCGCGGGGACCTCCCAGAACGAGAGATAGCCGCGGAAATGATCGAGCTTAATGAGGGAGAAGTATTCAAGCGTCGCATCCATCCGTTCAATCATGAGCTTCCACCCTTCACGCTTAACCTGGCGCCAGCGGTATGTCGGGTTTCCCCAGAACTGGCCATTCTCATTGAAATAATCCCCGGGAACTCCCGCGATCAGTTCGAACCTGCCGGTTTTCTCGCTGACGTTGAAGCAGCGCTGCTGCGCCCAGACGTCTTCGCTGTCGTGCGCGGGGTAAAAGGCAAAGTTGCCGATGAATTGCACTCCATAGTGCTCTGCATATGTGCGGAGGCGATGCCACTGCACACTGAACTGCCATTGCAGAAACTGATGATATCTGATCTCCTCTTTCAGATCCAGTGTTGCTTTTTTCAGTGCAATTGGCTCGGCAGCGCGAAGATCCGCAGGCCATTCCCACCAGGGCCTTCCTTTGAATTGATACTTGAGCGCCATAAAGAGTGAGAATCGGCGCAGCCATGGTACGGAAGCGGCAAAGTCGTGGAAGTGCGCTTTTGCGGCGGGGTGATGATGCTGTTCAATAAAACGCGCGTATGCCTTCCGGAGAATGCGTCTTTTCCATCGCGTTGCGATATGAAAATCCACTCGCCCTTCCGGGAAGGAGGGGGCATGCGCAATATCCCTTTGCGTCAGCCAGCCGTCCCGGACAAGGTCTTCGGGTGAGAGCAGTAATGCGTTGCCGGCCTTGGTTGAGTATGCAGAGAATGGGGAATTCACATGGCCAGTGGGGCCGATGGGCAGCATCTCCCACCATGTTTGTTTTGCTGCAGCAAGCCAGTCAACAAAGTGCCGCGCCTCAGGCCCAAGATCGCCGATGCCAAATCGGCCAGGGAGGGACGTGGGATGGAGAAGGATTCCAGATGAACGTTTGAGTTGCATGCCCTAATATTTTAGCATAGGATTGATTTATATGGCATTCACAAAGCTCGGCGTGCACACCATTCTCTACAAGAATTTCAAACAGATGCGGAAAGATGTAACGAGAATTTTACACTCGGGAAGTTGAATAACACCGCTATCCGTGCCATACTAGCCATATGATTTGGATATGGTTTGCATTGGCCGCCGCGTTCCTCTGGTCTGTTTCGAACATTGCGGACCGCATTATTCATGAAAAATACATCACGAGCAGCGTGCTGACGGTGGTGATTCTTTCGATATTCGAAATGGGTATCACTATTCCGCTCATCCCAATGGTGCAATGGGATGCCTTTACCTCAGATATCATCATCCTTATTCTGGCGTCAGCAGCGATCGGTCTCGTTGCGACTGTCTTTTATTTTCAGGCTATTGTATCAAAAGAAGTATCGCGGGTGATTCCGACGTTTCAGTTTATTCCTGTTTTTGTACTTTTGTTTGCCGCGGTCTTTTTTGGTGAGCTGCTTACTGAAAAGCAGGGTATTGCTTTTGCGATTATTTTTCTCGGTGTAATGTTCCTTTCTATTGAGAGAGGGGAGCAGTTGAAAATTAAACTTTCACGAGCATTCTGGTTGGCGCTCATCGCCTCAGCATTTTTTGCGCTTTCAAATGTTATTCTTGCTCAAGCGCGAAATCTGCTGCCAAACACACTTTCTACTTTTGTCGGCGTGCAGATTGCAACATTCATACTCATTCTTTTTTACCTCATGCTCGCGCCAGTGCATTTTAAAATGGTGATTCATGAATTTAAAACCATAGGAGCAAAAAAGACGAGTTGGTACGCGCTCAGCGTTGTTGCCTCGATGCTTGGGTATGTGCTGTTCATTTCAGCGCTTCCGTTTGCTCCTGTTGCGCTTATTTCCGTTATTGGTGGGATCCAACCATTTTTTGTCTTTCTTCTCGCTGTGCTATTCACGGCTTTCGCGCCACAGCTTATTCGTGAGGATATTAATTATCGTACGGTCATTTTGAAGATTGTTGCGCTTATTATCGTGTTTTCCGGCACCTACCTTCTCTTTACCTAGCGTGCTATAGTGAATATATGAAAGGATTGATTGCCATTTCCGTGTTCGGTGTGCTGGCAGCTGGCATACTCTACCAGCAAGGTCAAACTGTTGCTGACATGGGGTATGTTCTTTTAGTAAAACATTCGGTCCCTGCAAGAACAGCACAGACACTTGAGCTTGTACCCGTTGGGCAGGTTGCCGGTGCCGAAGACACAACAAAAGATGAGTCAGCTGACCCGCCGACACAAACCGTCATAGATCTTGAAGGCAAGCCGGTTACGGTTGTGATTGGTGCTAGCGGATTCTTTCCTTCTTCAGTAACCGTGGAGGCTGGTACTGCTATTGTATGGGAGAATACTGATACTCTTGCGCACTATGTCACGCCTGATGACCACCCGTCACACACAAAGTACAAAGGAATTTGGGATGACGTCGGTGCTGGGGAACTTGCTCCTGGCCAATCCTATACCTTTATTTTCAGCGTACCAGGTACCTATACCTACCATGACCACTTCATTCCGGAATCCACAGGAATGATCATCGTACAATAAACGTGAGCCGCCATGGAATCTACGACATACAATAAAGGTGAGCCTGTCCCGAATACGGGTCAATATATTTGCGCTCCTTGTGGTTTCAAAAAAGAATTCAAGAAAGGTGAAAGTTTTCCGGAGTGTACTTCATGTCTTTCTGGGTCAGCGGCCGGCAGAGAGGAATATATCGAGGGGCTGGAGCTTTGGGAAAAAATTCGTGATTTTCCAAAGGACGACGCAGAAAAAGAGAAGCAGGAATCATAGCATCACGTGCCAAAGGGATTTGATACTTCGCGTCCGTTAACACCGCAGCTGTTTTATCAGTATCTGCAGTGTCCACATTGGATCTGGTTTGACCACTATGGTGACCAGAGCAAAAAGAAGGAGCTCTCTGCATTGCAACAGAAGCTTCTTGAGCGCGGCGTTATGCATGAAGAAAAGTACATGAAGGATCAGGATGTTATTGAGGTTCGCGAAAAAAATATTACAGAAGCAGCCGAGAAAACGCTCGCACTCATGAAAAAAGGGGTTCCGCGTATCTATCAAGGAGCGCTCATTTCCGGCAGGTGGCGCGGAAGGCCTGATATACTCGAAAAGAAAGAAGGGAGTTCCTCTTTTGGTGATTACCACTATATTCCCATAGATATTAAATCCTCACACGATATACATACCGCGCAGCAACTGCAACTCGTTTTTTATGCTCTGCTTCTTGAGGACGTGCAGGGGTTGAGGCCCCCAAAAGCCGGGATCATTAACATTGATCACAAAACGATTCTTTTTGATGTCTCTATAGGACTCAAGCGCCTTTCTGCGGTGCTCGAAGGGATCTATGAGCTTCTTGATGGCAAGAAGCCGGATCCGTATCTCACGCGGCAGTGTTCTGAAACCCCATGGTTTGGCGAGTGCAAGCGTACTGCAGAAGAAAAGAATGACATCGCCTTGATCTATAATATCAAAAAGCCCGCCATGCAGGCGCTCAGAAAACATAAAATCAAGACAGTTGCTGATGCGGCATGGATGGATCCAGATGAGCTCACTCACATTGCACCGGGACTCACCAAGCGCGAGTTGGAACGTATTAAGCGCCAGGCAACCTCGCTCATGAAGCAAGAGATGATCGTGAAGCATCCTGCAAAGCTGCCGGCCGCTACGACATATATCTATTTTGACATTGAGGGTGACCCGTTCTATGCCATGGAATATTTGTTTGGTTTTTTGATGGAGGTCGATGGAAAGGAAAAATACACCGCCTTTATTGCTGAACGCCCCGAGGATGAGGAAAAAATGTGGAAGGAGTTTCTTGAATGGATCCCGACATTACCAAAGGACTATCTTGTGTATCATTACGCGAGTTATGAAAAAAGTCGCCTGACGATGTTTGAAAAAAAATACGGCGGGGGAGAAGGCCTTGCGGAATTCAAGGAGCGCCTTGTTGATCTTGCGATCGTCATACGGGATAGCGTCGTGCTGCCGCTGTATTTTTATGGCCTTAAAGATATTGCCAAGCACCTTGGATTCACATGGTCACACTCTCAGGCAGGCGGGGCGCAGTCGATTGCGTGGTATGAGCAATGGCTTGAAACAGGGGATCGCAAGATCCTCGATACGATCATCGAATACAACAAAGACGACGTGGTGGCCACCAGGTTCCTCAAGGAATGGATTGAGGGAATAAAAAAGTAGCTATTCCACAATGCGCCAGGATCCCGGCTTGATGGTGAGTGATGCGCCTGGGCCTGAAACAAAATTCGCGTTTACCAGACCACTGTGATACGTCACAATGGCATTGTTTGAGAGAAAAAGCTTATATGCAACAGCTTCATTAACTCCGGCATTATTATTCATGCGGATCGTGCCGTTTGCAGCATATACGATCACACCTTGTGAATTATTTGAAATATCTACTGATGGATTTGCAGTATCCTGTGATGTGTCTGTGGTAACCATCATGAGGAAACTATAATTACCGGGATTTACCGGATCTTCTGCGTAACAGATATTTGAACCATTATCATAGTATGATCCGCATAATATCGCGTTGTTATTAAAAATGATCTTTCCATCGTTGACTATCACGCCACTCGTTGCGTTATACCCCGGCGAAAGGTAAACCTCAGCACCAATGTTTAGCGTGATATTGCCGTGCACATAAAGTGAACCCGTGATTTCAAGCTCAACGCTGCCATTAACAATAAGATTACCTGTTATTTCTTTTGGGCCGATTGATCCATTGGCACTAATAATAACATCCCCCGTTGTTGTTCCACCAAGTTGTGCATCCGCTTTCCAATCAGCAATAGTGCCATCAGAGATAGGCATCTGGCCAGGAGATTGAGGAATACTCCCAGGATGCGCGTTTCGGCCATACGTTGAACCTGTCAACCCTCCATCATAATACACATCACACTCAACGGTTGAGTTGGTTATTTGTTGTGCGTAGGCATCGCCGTGGTGGGTCGCGTAATGGGCATCATCACAAATATGCGTAATATCCCCAACAACAACGCCACTGAGTGATGTTGAAACGCTGCCCATATATGTTTTGAAGTTATAGTCGCGTACGCTGTTTATCCATGAACTTGTACCATTATTGTAATGCATACCAATCCCATTGCCGTATCCCGAGTTGTCATGCGAACCAGAAACCCAATAACGAGATGAATTAATAGCCTGCGGCTCAACAATGATCCAATACGTGAATCCACTCGTGAGTGTTGGGTTTGGGGAAAGCGCAACTTCTATCCACGCAAGGGATCCTGTGCCTGCTGCACTTGACAATAATGTGCCCGTCGCAAGATTCACAGAGCCGGGTACGCCGCCATTGTCAGCAACAATGCGCACTGTTGCGTTGCTTGTATTGTTATGTGTTTTGCGCACAAATAATTCCACCTTATTGATGGTATCCGTTACTGTCGGTTCAAAGCTTTGTGCAATGCGTGCTTGTGATGCATTATTACCAAAATTAAATGTGCCGCTTTGGGTCGTGACGGTCGCATCAGCGAGTAAACTTGTGCCGCTTGCAACAATAGCATCACCCGTGATGCGTGAACCGCTGCCACCAGAAATACTGCCGTTAGAAAAAACATTGCCATCAACCATAGCGTTGTTTTGCAGTATAAGTCCGCCGTCACCAACCTGCACCCCATAATTGAATGAAACATCGCTTGAACTTGTTGCAACAGTAACTTCGATCACCTTCGTCTCCTTGGTGTTCACTTTATCCGGATAGTATGCCGTACTTGTCACAGTCGTCTCACCGCTTCCAGAAGAAACCGCAATATCCATAACACCATCCCCAAAAGGAACATCCATCTCGCCGCCATAACCAGGATCTGTGTTGAGTTTATCAATAGCATATTCAATGCCCGCTTCAGCCACTTCACGTGTTTCTGCAGCGCGCTCTTGGTGCCGTACTGTATTATTTCCAAAAGCGATTTTTGAGAGCAACACGGCAGTAGTGGCGATCACCACTGCGAGGATCAGTGTTGCGATGATGAGAACTTGTCCTTTTTGTGTGAACATATTAATTACGGAGAGAAATAGTGCGTTGCAAGGTTACTTGAATTGGATGATTCGCAACTACGCGTTCTGCGATCAAAATAATAGAAACAGCATCAGCATCGCCAGGGAGTTTTTCATTATAGGTTATGATGAGCTTTTCGATATCAAGGGAAAGCACTCTTGTATGCGTCGTTCGTCCAACATCATGCGCTTCAAGCTCCTCAAGAAGCTTCGTACCATCCAGGCGATACCCAATGTAATCCTGGCTGCTGAAGTTCACCGCGTCAGTATTTGTTACTGACTGCATTGTAAGGGCGAGCATATCATCATCTGAAACAAACACCGTGCCGTTGATCGTTTGCGACGCAAGAATTTCACGCGAGGATTGAACGCGCTCCGCAATCGCGTTCATTGCGACAGTTGTTTCGACATAGAGCTCAACACGAGAAGCCTCACGGTTATAGATGCGCTGAAAGGCGACATAGAGTGATGTTAGCAATCCCATGCTCAGTGTGATAACAAAAATAACAACCAGAACCTCCGTGAGAGTAAAACCGTCTTGGTGTCTTTTTTTATTTGGCAGTGCCATAACGGCTGATAATGGTTTGAAGTGAAACTGATTGCAAACCCCCGACACCTTCGTATTGTACTGTTGCAACTATTTGTTTAAGGTCTGGATTGCCGGCATGTTCAGTAATAGTAAGCTCAGCGTTGTCATTCGCAATAGCAGGAGTCGTATTGGGCAGGTCATTAATGCCAAAGCGTCCCCAGCCTGCTGCAACAGCACCAATTGTTTCTCCTGTATCAAAATCCCATGTGCGATTCCATGACGGTTCAGCCGGAGGGATATTGCTTGTATCAGTCGCAATATGAATATCATCAAAGTATGCGTGTGCAGCATTCTGTGTTGTGAGTACAATATGCCCCTTCGGTATGGTATCTTCTGTTGTCGTAAAAATAGTCGATCCTGCGAGTGAGATGCTGAGGTTATTGGAGACATCATCCGTAAACCGAACACGAAGCGTATGCCATGTATCCTGTTGTATCGTTGGTGTTGCGGAGTAAAGAGTGCTGTTGCTGATTATCCCTGTAGTATCAGTACTGCGTCGTGTAAGCGTGATACGATCATCGCCAAGCGCAAGAAGGTAGTAATTATTTTCATCTTGATAGCGGAAATAAAATCCAGCTTCCCAGTCCGAGCGAACAGAATCTGAAAGAACGCGTACCTTTGCTTCTGCGGTAAAGGTTGAAAGGGTGGCTTCAAAATTTGTTGCTGAGGGTACCACGGCATTACCGGTAACCCCAGCGGTTCCTACGCCTGATTCTCGTGCGGCATACACTGCAGATCCGGATGCGGCGTCTGTGGTGCTTGTAACATCCCAAATACCAAAAGGGTACGCCACATTCATGAATGCGGCAGGGGATGCGTCATCCCGATCAGCAAACGCAGCGAACCCAAGATCGCGCAGCGCCTCCAACTCTTCAAGTGCGAGATTATATGCTGCGGCACGGTGTTTCACCTGAGAATTAAGCGTGATATAGCTAGAAAGAGCGCCAAAAGCAAGAATAGCAACGCCAATAACAAAGAGCGCCAAAAGCGTCTCAATAAGCGTTACCCCTTTTTGCTGATGTGTGCTGCGTAAGCGTTCCCCCATAACGCATACTATACCTCATTGTTTGGCTTGTTTCCAGCTGTTATACTCGCACATACATGAAACGCAACCCAAGTCAGTACACAATTTTTCAGAAGCGCATCCGTCGCTGGTTTAAAGCACATCAGCGCGATTTGCCATGGAGAAAAACGCGCAATCCTTACCAGATCACTGTTTCTGAATTCATGTTACAGCAAACGCAGGTTGATCGGGTTATTCCCAAATATCGATCCTTTCTCCATACATTCCCAAACTGGGCAACGCTTGCGAATGCGCCGCTGCATTCAGTATTCAAAGAATGGTCAGGCCTTGGTTACAATCGCCGCGCAAAGCACCTTCATCAGCTTGCGCAAATCGTTCAACAAGAATGGAATGGCGTCCTTCCCAAAAGTATTTCACAGCTTCAGCAACTTCCAGGCATTGGGCCATACACCGCACGGGCGATAGCCGTCTTTGCATTTGGGGCGCATGAAGCGCCGCGTGATACGAATATTGAGCGTGTTACTCGCCGCTATTTCTACGGCGAGCGCGCTGTTTTAAAAACGACACTTGAAGATGCGGCTCAAAACGCACTCCCGGCGCGTGACGCGTACTGGTGGAACCATGCACTGATGGATTTTGGCGCGCTTGTATGCACGGCGCGCAGGCCCTCCTGCATGACGTGCCCATTACGATCCACCTGCAAAGCCGCACCGCATTTTTTACGCGGCAATAGTGCAACAGTCAGCAAGCGCCCTCAGGAATCGTTTGGGCGATCTCTGCGCCAGCTGCGAGGATTGCTCGTGAAGGAACTTGTTCAACTGGGTCCGCAGCAAAGAAACCAGCTGATACATGCCGTCTTGAGGCAAACAACGCAAAACAAGGAGCGAATTCTGCGCGCACTCCAGGATTTGACGCAGGAGGGGATAGTACGCGCGAAGGGTGGCATCGTAGAGATCGCGTAGGTTGCACCTCGCGTAAAAAATGGTATAGTAAAATTGGTTTGTTACTCATATATGCATCGCGAACTTAGCATCCACAATGTTACGTGGCACTATATAGAAAAGACCTCTGCCAAGGATATTCAATATCTGGCAGAGCATTTTAAGTTCCACCCGCTGGATCTTCAAGACTGTTATGACGTATCACAACGCCCAAAGATCGATACGTATCCCAGTTACCTTTTTCTTGTTTTTCATTTTCCTTACTACGATCAAAAGTATCGAAGAATTCGCGCGCATGAGCTGAATGTTTTTGTGGGAAAGGGATACGTGATTACGCTCTCACATGAACCCATTCCACTTCTTGCAGAATACTTCCAGGAAGTACAGGAAAAGAGTGCAAAAAAACCAAAACATGACAAGTTGAAAAACACATCCGGGTACATGCTCTATAAAATTTTGGATCTGCTCTTTGGAAACACAGCTCGCCTCCTTGATACAATGAGTCAGTTGATCATTGATGTAGAGGAAGAAGTATATTCGGATAACACGAAGCATGCGGCGAAGGACCTCGGCATTATCCGCCGTAACATAATGAATCTGCGCCGCCATACGCAGCCGCAGGTGCGCATGCTCGGGCAGTTGGTGGCACTCCGAACAACATTCATGCCCCATACGCTTTCTGTGTACTTTGACGACGTTCACGATAATCTTGAACGCATGTGGTCAAGTATCGAGACGTATCGTGAAAATATTGATGGACTCCATAACACGAATGAATCCCTCATTAACCAGAAGACAAGTGAAGTCGTAAAGCTTCTTACGCTCATTTCTGTAGGTTTTCTGCCACTCACGCTTCTCTCCGGGATCTATGGAATGAATATTGAGGGTCTTCCGTTTGCCAATCATCCGGGCGCATTTATGCTTTTCTTTGGCGTTGCGCTGATCTTTATTGGTGGTCTTATCCATTTTTCACGCAGAAAGGACCTTATATGAATATGCAAATGCGCATCATTGGTGGTATTGCCGTTTTTATTCTTGTTGGGGCGGGTATTGCGTTACTCGTTAATTCATTTCAGAATAATAATGACGACTCGCTGAATCTGAATATTACATCACCGGTTGAGGTCATTGCCGCTCAAACAAAGTTGCAGCATGGGAGTCAAGAAGGGGATGAACAAGTCTACGCGCAGTATGTGGATCAGCTTGTGATCGGTCGCCTTGGTCTTGAACAACCAGGCAATGATGACGCTGGGAATGTGCTTTACCGGCCTGAAGATCAAATTACCTTTACGCTCGTGACGCCCGATAGTATTACTGCCCCGTTCCGCGTGCATCATGAGATATATAATGGAAACGAAGAAAGAATCTCCAAAAGTGAGCTTTTTGATATGAACCCCGGCGCAAATACTTCCTGCTGCATTCAAGCGCCTGATGATGCCGGTGAATATGCCCTTCGTTTCTATATAGATGATGAACTTTTTGCAGCTCGCTACTTTGCGGTGAGGTAGCATGCCCGTTACGGAAAAAAGCGTCAGGGAGCGGTTAAGAAATATTCGCGATCCAGAAATCGGGCTTGATATTGTTACGCTTGGTCTTTTTTATGGCATGACTATTATGAAGACAAAAATAGTCATTCAGATGATGCTTACGACTCCAGGATGTCCGCTGACGGGCTATTTCACCCGAGAGATACAACGCGCGCTTCTGGTTGAGGAAGGTATTGATGATGTCGTTGTAGATTACATTCTGGATCCACCGTGGACGCCAGAAAGAATTGATAAAACAGCTCGGCTCATTGTTGGCATGTAATATGGCACTCTCAGAATATAAACGATACCGACTCCTTGAAATGCTTCCCGGCATGATTGTTTGGAGCGTCTTTCTTGCTGCCGGCATGTTGATTTTTTTTCAACCGCTATGGGTTTTACTTTTTGTTATTGTCTACGATGTTTTTTGGCTTGTACGCGCATTTTATATCGTGGTATTCGTGCTCATCGCGTTCTCACGATTTCGTAAAGCTGAACAAGTAGACTGGCGGGGAAAGCTTGCTGAAACACCAGCCATCGCCGCAAAGGTGCAAGCAACAAAACATCTCGTGGTTATCCCGACATATGAGGATCCTCTGGAACTCCTGCAGACAACCTTTCGGGCGTTAACAAAAGTTGACTACCCGATCAAAGGAAACATGGTCGTTGTGCTGGCGGGTGAAGAACGAGAAGGGGAAGCATTCACAAAAAAAGCAGAGGCACTCCAAAAGGAGTTTGACAGTTTGTTTTTGCATTTTCTTGTCACCGTGCATCCAAAGGATATTTCAGGTGAAATAGCCGGAAAGGGGTCTAATACGCACTGGGCAGGACGCAAGGCACAAGAATGGATAGATGTGCATGGATTTTCATACGACAATATTATCGTATCAAGCTTTGATTCTGATACTGTGACTCATCAGCAGTATTTTTCTTATCTGACCTATATATACTGCACTATCGATAATCCTACGCGACGCAGCTACCAACCAATTCCATTATTCACGAATAATGTCTGGGATGCGCATGCATTGATGCGCATTGTTTCAGCCGGAACCACATTTTGGCTTCTTGGTGAAACGCTGCGGCCAGAACGCATGCTGACGTTCTCGTCACACAGTATGAGTTTTCGCGCGCTTGTTGATGTGGGATTTTGGCAGAATGATATCGTCACAGAGGATTCGCGTATTGCCTTGCAGGGGATTATCCGTTATGACGGAGACTACGCTGTCACGCCACTCTATATTCCAATCACCATGGATGCCGTGCATGCGCAATCTTTTCTGCAATCTGCAAAGAATCAATACAAACAGATCCGACGTTGGGCATATGGAGTTGAAAATTTTCCATTCATGGTGTGGCACTTTGTAGGCAATAAACGCATTTCCTTTGTCAAAAAATTTCGCTACGTGTTCAATTTATTGGAAGGTGTCGTTTCATGGGCAACCGCGCCTATTCTCATTCTTGCGCTTGGCCGTCTTCCATTTTTCTTTGCAACTGAAGCTGAAAAAGAAACCGCCATCTATCAAAACACTCCATTCATTCTCGGAGTACTTGTGAACGTTGCGCTTATTACACTTCTTGTAACAGCGGTGTTCAATATATTGTTGCTCCCACCACGACCAGAATCACGCTCCTCTGCGCGTTATGGAATCATGATTCTCCAATGGCTCCTCTTTCCCATTAGCATCATTCTTTTTGGATCGATCCCCGCAATCGACGCACAAACACGCCTTATGTTCGGCAAATACCTTGGATTCTTCCCAACACCAAAAATACGCCGACGTCTACCGAATGAGCCGGCTCCCGGTGAACCCGGCATTACCATTCAGAAATGATGCGCCGTCTGTTTTTTGTTTTCCGGGCAGTTGCACTTCATCCAGTACCAATAGACCATCTCCTGTCTGAAGTGCGGGAAGATTCCCAATGCGGATAGCAACTCCGACGTCATTCTTTTTTTCTGACTCTGCAATATGCGCCGTGATGATGCGTAACGGCTTGCCATTCCATTCAACAAATGTCCCGGGCCAACCAGTATAGGCACGGACCATACGCTCAAGAACCGAGGCTGGTTGCGTAAGGTCGAGCCTGCCATCCGCTTTTTGTAATGGCCGGGTTATTGATATGCCTTCAGCAGACTGCGGCACAGGCACCAAGGTGCCTTGTTGGTATTTCTTCAAAACATCAGGGAAACGCACTGCCGCCCGTTGAATGAGACGTTCGCGTAAAAGTGATTGTGTATCTTCAGGTGTTATGGCTACCTTTTCTTGGAGCAAAAGCGGGCCAGTATCCATTCCCTCATCAAGGAGCATATAAGAAATACCCGTCTCCTCGTCGCCATTCAACAAGGCCGCGGAGATAGGCGCCGCACCGCGATAGCGCGGGAGCAGGGAAGGATGAATATTCACCGTTCCCTTTGGCGGTAGTGCGAGGAGTGATCGTGGTATGAGGCTTCCATAGGCAAAAATCGCAAACATATCAGCATGAAAGGTTTTGAGTTGTTCTTCGATTGTATCGTCCCTAAGTGAAGAAGGCGTAAGCACGGGGATATTGTGTTTCTCGCCCCAAGACTGCAACGCAGAAGACACAACACGAAGACCGCGCCCTTTTGGTTTTGGCGGGCGCGTGACAATCGCCGCAACCTCGATTTCAGCCTCTTTGCGAAGACCCTCTGCAATAGGCAGTGCGTCGTCAGGCGTGGCAAAAAATATCAAACGGATCATTCCTTTGGAACCGTACCCGTAGTGATTTTTTTTGTACGATCCGCATACACGATACCGTTCAAATGATCGGTTTCATGTTGAAAGACCCTTGCAAGAAGGCCCTCAGCGTGCATACGCTGCGGATTGCCCATGCGGTCTACATATTCAACAGTTATGGTTTTATGCCGCTTCACAAGGCCAAAAACACCGCGAATGGAGAGACATCCTTCCTCACTTTCCACTTTACGAAAGGATCTTTTGATGATCTTTGGATTACAAACAACAAGATCTCCATCCATATGCGACACAATTGCAAGCATGAGTGATTCACCGATCTGTTGTGCAGCAAGACCAATGCCATCTTCTTTATGCATCGTTGCGATCATCACATCCATAAGTTGTTGCATGGATGGTGAGAGAATTTCCTCTTTTGAGAGCTTGCGGCCAGTTGTACGGAGAACGGTTTCACCAAGCTGCGTAATGCGTTTTGTCTTCATTTTTGCAGTATACTCAAAATATGTTTTTCACTCAAGGTCAAGCGGGTCTACATCAATGGTCCATGTTGATGGGAGCAATGAACCAATACTACTCCCGAATCGCTGACCAGAAGGGGACTCCTTCAAAAGTACGGCGTATGGCAGTTTACCTCTAGCATGAAAAACAGGACTCAGTTCTGCGCCATCCGGAAGCTTATGTTTCAATGTTTCAAGCTGCGCAAGCGTTTCTGCGTTTTCTTCAGAAAAACGAAGCCGGGTTAGCGCTGCAAAAGGGGGATAGAAAAATTCATTTCTGTTTTTAAGCTCCTCTCGAAAAAAGTGTCCCCAATTTTTTTCACGCAATGAAGAAAAAAGAGGATCGCTCGGCTCTCGCGTCTGTATAAAATACGTGCCATCCGCTGCAGTGCTGTTACGCAACCGGATAAGGCTCGCAAAGGCCTTTGTCCGCGCACGAAAGTAAGTGCGAAGTCGATCACGGTCCGCATCGATAGCCACAACCGTCTTCATGTAAAAATCATACGGCGCAACACTCCAGAAGCGCTCCGTTGCAAGAATAATATCAGCATGTTCAATCTGTGTGCGGTTTGGTAAAGCGCTATTTCCAGAAACCACGACAATGCGCTTTTCTGGAAACAACTCGCGAATCTCAAAGAGCAAAGTCTCGATGCCGCGGCTTTCCTCCTTCTCGCCATGTTCGATCTTGTTTAAGTATAAAAGTGCAGGAAAGACATCAGGATCGCGCAGATGCTCGCGTAGCGGCGCGCTTAATAGCGTTTCATTCCCTTGATGCCGTTCAGTTCGAATATTCAGAATAGTCGGCGCTCTGTATTGAGGGACCTTGCCAGCCCGTTCTTGCTTGAGTGTTTTTTCAGCAAGTGCGTGCCATGTTTCTGCGAGCGGCACTTGAGCGTAAGAAAGCAATGCCGAGCCACTTCTCATGGCAAGTTCATGCGCAAGCGTCCGAGAATCATAATAAGGCTGCTGGTCGTATTGCTTGTGTGCAGGATGTTCCGCGTCCTCTATAAGAATCAGATCAAGACGGGGGAAAGGGGCAAAGAGTCCAAGTTTTGTTGTCAGCAGAACGGTATTTTTTTGAAAGCGCACAGCTTCGTAATTTTCCCGCCGCACATTGGCTGACTGACCATGCTCTATGATTGTCGGGTCAAATCCGGCCTTCGTCAGAAAAGCATAAAAACGCAATAATGCAGCATGTGTGGGAAAGATGCAAAGCGCCATGCCCCTTGCTGCTTGAATACGCTTTATGGCATCAGCGTCTTTTTCCGCATATGAGGCATAAAGAATAAGCGTATGCAGGGGCATCTTTTGTGTGCCGGGTTTGACATCATCTTCACGGGAAAATTCCTGCGGAGCGCGTATCGGAAAGAGTGGCAGCGTTGTTTTGAGAAGGGTGGTAATTGCGGCGCCATAATAATTCCTTACAAATTGAAAAATCTTCTGTTGCAAGGGGGTCATCGCGCCACCAACTAATACTTTGTCGATTGATAATCTCGCCTCGGGAAGTTTTGCCGCGGTTTTCCAAACAATGCCGCGTACTTTTTTCTTTCGGAATGGAACAATGACCATATCACCAGACAGCACATTCATGCCTCTGGGAATATGATAATCAAACCCCTCCTGACTTCGCGGCATGCGCAGTAAGGGAAGGACGCGCGCATCCATACGCTATGCCGGGGTTATTTCTGACACAAGAAAACCAACACCTATCGGCGCTTCATATGAATGCACAGTCGCATGATAATTCATATGATCAAGCAATCCAAAAAGCATGAGAATCGAGTGAAAGCCGCATTCGTTTGCGTCCTGCGGAATGGTTGGCGGCATTTCGAGTAGACTTCGACCGGCGTTATTCTTCAGTGCTTTAAGAACCGCAGCATCATATGGTTCCTGTTTCTCAGCAATCTCATAGGCTTTTCGTTTACCTCGGTTTGTCAGGTCAGCACTTGCAAGAACGGCAATGCGTGACGTGGATCCGTGAATTTCTTCGCGCAGTAGCTCACCAAAACGAAAATGCGTTTCTGTGTCCAATGTGCTATCGCTGATAGGTATGATCTTTAGTTTAGGAAGATGATCTTCAAGAAAAAGAAGGGGCACAGTGCTGCCGTAATCAAGTTTATCATTATGTTGCAAAGCCGTAGGGATTTTATGCTCATCTGCGCGGCGCTGTATGCGATGCGCAAACGCGACATCTCCGGGAAAATGCACCTTGAGTGAAAAATCCCCGAATTGATCCATGCCTCCTTCAAAGGTCTGCGCAAGTACAACAGTGAACACGCCCGCTGTTGAGGCGACATGCGGCGTAAAGATGATGAGTGTCTCTGGTTGCGCTGCATAAAGATGATGTGCAAACACCTCCATCTTGGCGCGAGTTTTTTTTACCGCATCAATGTATTCCGCCCCTATTGAAGGCAAGATAAGCGGCGTATGGGGGGTTATGCCTGCAAAAACAAGTGGCATGGACTCTCCTAGTTACCACTGAAATCGATGGGCGCACCCTCTTTATGGGCGAAGAGTGCGTTATCCGTTGTATGAATGAGATTTTCCCAGCGCAGACCAAGTGTTTCAAACACAGAAGGGGAAGGAATACCGCGGCGCAGTCCATTGTAGATATACCACACTCCATTCGCGTTTGGCGACGTCACAATTTCACCATCACGGAAGTGCACGGGTTCGCCTCGTGTGAATGCATCGATAACATCTTGTTCAACTTGATTCCAACGCTGCCCGCCAAATTGATTCTTTAAAATTTGCGGGGAATGGATAGCGTGTGCCACTCCATCTTGAACGTGATAAATAGCACCAGTCTGCCTGGACTGCATAAGCGTTCCACGCGGGTACACACTCTCAAGCGTGATCTTTGTACCATTTTTATATGCGTCAAGTTCTTCCCATGTTGCGCGCTGCAATTCCTCCGGGTTGAAACCAATATTGCGGAATACCTCGCCAGAAACAATGGCACGCTTGGTGTCATCAACGATCAAATAGACTCCATTGTTTGGCGCCTGCACCAGGCTGAAATTTGGGAACTTGATTGCTGAACCAAGATCATATTTCTGCAACTCATCTACTGGGACATCAACAACGCGGTTGATGCTGTAGTTAGAAAAGAAGGCAGACGCGGAGTGGAAAGGATGACGCATCCCATCCTTGATAAGCCAGATGCCGCCTTCACCGCGCGCACGAAGCAAGGCGCCATCAGGGAAGGTGATAGTGAACCAGCTGTTCCAGATACGCCAGAAGAGCTCATTGCCGTGGAGGTGGGGAGTATAGGTATAGAGCACGGCGGTTGCATTGTTCGCCGGCGTAACAGTAACACCGTCAACTTCTTTACTTACGCCAGGCTTCCAACCGCTGATGGTAAAACCGCCAGCTTCAAGCGGGTCAAGATACCGCGTGCGGATAGTCCTTGCCGCATTCCAAATTTGCGCATAGACCCCCGCGTATGCGGGATCACAAGGGCTTGAATCAGGACATCCATACCCCATTGCATAGTTTAAGGCCCGGACACTCGGCGACGAATCACTAATCAAGGATTGTTCCTTTTGCAGTGTTACCACAAAAAATTGTGGAGAAAGTCGCCATTCCTGCGCAACGGCATAAATAATCTCCGCAGCGGTCTTTTTACTACCATTAATGACCTGCGTGTAGGTATTTAATACTCCATTTTGAGAATCAAGAAACTGCTGAATACGCTTGATGCTCATGAGCTGAGTAGGGGAAAGATCCTGATCCTCAATAATGCGGTTTCTATTGAACCCCAAAGCTATACCCTGAAATGGGAATAACATAAGCAGGGTCGCAGTACATACCAGACCCATAGCGGTTCGTTTGAATCCTTTGTGAAGCATTAGAATTATCTTAAGTTGCACACCATAGTATACCTGATTTTGTGCTATACTTCAAGGGTATGGGTCGCAAAGGAATGAGCATAAATGGAGTATACATTGACGCGATAACGCGTCCTGATGTGCGCAATACACTGAGGGACTTCCTCCAGGGTACGCGTGCGCGTCATGTCGTAACAATTAACCCGGAATTTCTTGCCGCAGCAGCTGAGGATGATCAGTTCCGCGCGGATCTCAACAGCGCTGACCTCTCTCTTGCTGATGGTTTTGGTGTTGTTCTTGCAAGTTTTTTTCTAGGGAAGCGGCTTCCTGCTCGCACAACTGGTCATGATGTTATGCACATGCTTGCTGCACTTTCAGAAGAACAAAACGCGAGTATTTTTCTCTATGGTGGATTTGGGAGCCGCGTACACCGCGCCGCTGCCGCGCTCAAAAAGGCATATCCAAAAATAACACTTGTGGGAGCTGATACGGAACATCGTTTTTGGGGATGGAAGCTACCCGAATGGGCAATACGTCATCGCATTCAACTGGCTGCGCCAGCGATTCTTATTGTGGGGCTTGGGGCAGGGAAGCAAGAACGTTGGATTCGTCGCAATCTTCCAGACCTGCCTTCGGTAAAAATTGCCGTTGGCGTTGGCGGGGTTTTTGATGTCTGGAGTGGAGCAGTAGCACGCGCACCACGTGCATTTCAGGTTTTGGGGCTCGAGTGGGCTTGGCGTGTTTTTAAGGAACCGCATCGTGTGCAGCGCATCATAACCGCAACTTTACGCTTCCCACTCTCCGTGATACGATTACATTATCGAAAAACACCAGATTTCTTATGAAAGCTCTCATTATTACGCTCGTTGTTACGGTTGTCCTCATCATGATTGGTGGGGCGGTGTATCTTCTGAGTGACGCATTGAATCCGGAGGAGCTTGCCATCAATACGACCATAATAGAAAACACAAATACCGCAGCACCAGCAAACATCAATGCCGGTCCAGGCACAACTCCTACTACGTTGACTATGCCTGCGGACTACCCGGCAGATGTTTACCGCCCCTCATCAGTTGAAGTGCTGAGTGTCAATGTCGGCGCAGATTCTACGACCGTTGGTATGCTGGATATGCGCACTGGTAAAGTTGTTCTTGCAGAACTTCGCGCTGCTATGACGAGCAATGCGTGGACTGAAGATTTTGCAGTGAGTGAGGATACCCGTACCTATACCGGAACCTGGACAAAGGGGGGGACGCGAATAACCTTCTTTATGCAGTTAGTGAACGAGACGGATGACACGGCAAATACGTCCATTGAATTGACCTATTGATGTGGCGGGAAATTCAGGGCATTGCAATGCTCTCAGGCACCATCCTCGGTGTCGGCATTTTTAGTCTTCCATACCTCCTCCATGCCGTGGGGCTTATTCCTATGTTCGGCCTTTTTGCCGTGCTTGCAGGCCTTATTCTTTTTTTGCAACGCGCCGTAGGGCATATGGTAGCAAATACCGAAGGGACGCATCTCATTCCGGGATATATTGGCAAGTTTCTCGGTTCAGGTGGAAAGTTTCTTTCGTTCTTCACGTCGCTCTTTGGACTTCTTTTTGCAATGGTCGCGTATCTGATCGTGGGCGGCGTGTTTCTTGCGGATCTTTTTCAAAACTCAATCGAGATTTCACCAATATGGTGGGCCGGCGTCATGTTCATCCTTGGTGGGTATTTTATCCTTCGTGGAGCGCGCACTGTTGCGCGCGTCGAACTCCTCTTCCTTGGACTTTTTCTTATCCTTTTTCTTTTACTCGGTGCATTCGGTTTCTCCGCATTTGACGCTTCGCGTTTGCCAGCGACATTCGTTGATAATCCCTTCCTTGCCTTTGGCGGAATTTTATTTGCAATGTGGGGTATGGCGGTGATTCCTGAACTCAAGCGTATTCTGGGGTCTGATGAAAAGCGCATCAAACGTGTCATCACCATCAGTTTTTTGCTCACGCTTTTCATGAGCATTTCATTTATGGTGCTTATCGCCGGCATCACGGGAACAGAAACAACAGATGACTCGCTCACCGGCTTGCAGGGGATTCTCGATTCTAAGGTCATCTCTCTCGTGTTCATCTTTGGTTTTATTGCCGTATTCACATCATATATGAGTCTTGGCGTGACCCTGCGCGATGCAATGCATTATGATTTTCATATTCCATGGTCAGCAAGCTTCCTTATTGCTGCGGTGCTGCCTTTCTTCCTCTACTTCCTCGGTATTACGTCACTCATTGGGGTTATTTCACTTTCCGGAATCATCTTCTTGGCAGCAGAGGGTGTTCTCTTAAGTCTTACATTGATTCGTTATTATGGTGAGCACCGCGGGAGGTTCATGCACTTCCAGCAGTTCCTTTTGGTTGTCATCATGGTGGCATTATTGATAGGCGCTTCACTCGCATTACGAGATTATATGAGTATGGACGTATGAAGAAATATCGGGTGCGCTTTGCACCATCACCGACCGGAGAGCTGCATGTTGGGAGCGCGCGTACGGCCCTTTATGATTATCTTCTTGCAAAACAAAGTGGAGGCGCCTTTGTTCTGCGCATAGAAGATACAGACCAGCAGCGGTTGGTTGAGGGCGCACAAGAACGTATTTTTGAATCACTGCATTGGCTTGATATTGATCCTGATGAAGGGCCAGAACAAGGCGGTCCTTATGCTCCCTATGTGCAATCAGAACGTAAAAAGCACTACCAACAGGCAGCACAGGAACTCATTAATAAAGGCGCCGCGTACAAGTGTTTTTGCACCACGGAGCATTTGGAGCAGTTGCGCGCGGAACAACAAAAAGCAAAACAACCGCCGCGTTATGACAAACACTGTCTCGCGCTTTCTCCGGATGAGGCTGCAAAAAAACAGAGGGCTGGCGAGTCGTTTGTTGTACGGCTCAACGTGCCAGAAGAGGGGAGTACCTCCTTTGTCGATAAAATCCGTGATGTCGTGGAATTTCAAAACAAGGAAATTGATGATTCTATACTGCTGAAGTCTGACGGGTTCCCCACCTATCATCTCGCTGTTGTGGTTGACGACCATGCAATGGAAATCAATCTTGTTGTGCGTGGCGAAGAATGGATCCCCTCAACGCCAAAACATTTATTACTCTATAAAGCATTCGGCTGGAAGCCGCCAGAATACGCGCATGTGCCGCAGCTTCTTGCAAAGGATAGATCAAAACTTTCAAAGCGGCATGGCGCCGTTTCAGTGCAGGAGTTTCAAAGGCAGGGTATTCTTCCCGAGGCGCTCGTGAACTACATGGCATTTCTTGGTTGGAACCCAGGAGACGAACGAGAAATTTTTTCTCTGGAGGAACTCGTGAAGGAATTTTCACTCGATCGCGTCATGAAAGGTGGTGCGATTTTTGATGAAGAAAAACTGCATTGGATAAATGGACTCTACATACGCAAACTCTCCAGTGAAGAACTTGCAACGCTTGTTATGCCATACCTCACTGAAGTCTTTAAGGCAGGGGATATAGCACGGTGTGATATGCAGAAGGCGGTTATTGCCGTACAAGATAGACTTGAAAAGCTTTCTGACGCCCCACAGCTCATGGATTTCTTTTTTGTCGCGCCACGGGATATCCCGCAAGATCTCCTTATTCATAAGAAACTCGATAGCACACAAGCAGAAAGCGGTCTTCGCTTTGCGCACAAGACACTCGCAGGACAAACGAGCGTTACGAATGCGGCAGCGCTTAAAGAAATATTCATGGGCGCCATAGAGACAGCAGGGCTCACTGTTATGCAGGTACTTTGGCCGATGCGCGTTGCGCTCACGGGCAAAAAGGCTTCACCAGATGTTTTTGATGTTACAGCAGCGCTTGGCAAAGAAGAAAGTCTGGCGCGCATCACAAATGCGCTTGGGCTATTGCCTTAATGTCAAAAACATGGTATATTACGTGACTGCGTGATATACTCTATACACAGGCATGAAACAAAAGCAGTACAATCACATATTCAAACACCCCAGGGATTGGGCGCATCTCATGCTTTATGCTGGAGTTGTTTTTGCCGTGCTTGGCGGAATAACGCTTGGATCATTCACCAATGGAGCCGCAGAAGCGCAGTCAGTGGCAGAAGGCCTCCAAGAGCTCAATCGAGAACTTGCTGATAAACGAAGCGAAATTCAGAGTATTGAGGATCAGCAGAAGGTATACAAAAAAACCGTTGAGGCAAAGCAAAACGAACAGCGAACATTGAATAATGAAATCGAAATTCTTGAGAGTGAGATTGCTTCAACCGAACTTGAGACGCAGCGCACAAAGCTGGAAATTGATTCCCTGAAGCTGGAAATTGAGAAGACGCAGGAAGAAATCCGCGGCCTTGCAGATGAGATTCTCACGAATAAGGAACAGCTTTCTGAATTTGTGCAGCTCGCATACCGCAACTCACAAAAAACATATCTTGAAATAGCATTGCTGAACGATTCCTTCTCTGAATTTGTCCGTCAGGCAAAATACACTGAGAGTATTGAGGGACAAATGAAAAAGAGCCTTGATCGCTATAAAACCCTCAAGGGTGAGCAAGAAGCAAAGCAAGCAAGTCTTGAGGCAGGGAAGCAGGATTTGGAAGCACAGCAAAAGGCCCTTGCTGCCCAGCAAATTGCGCTGGATGAACAGTCTCAATATAAAGAAGCATTACTTGATGAATCTCTTGTAACCGAAGAGAAGTATCAGGAACTCCTTAATCAGCTGCAAACAGAGCAGAACCGTGTTAACTCAGAGATATTCACCATTGAGAACCGAGTTCGTCAGCGCCTTGAAGAAGAAGGCGGCGACCCGCTTGAATCACTCGGTGAGCCAATTTTTGCATGGCCGGTTATGGCACTGCGTGGCATTTCAGCATATTTCCATGACCCAAGTTATCCGTATCGCAGTATTTTCGAACATCCAGCCATTGATATCCCAGCGCCGCATGGCACAGCACTCAAAGCCGCGGCAGACGGCGTTGTTGCTATTGCACGCAATCTTGATTGGAAATCCATCAACGGTGTGAAGGTTTCCGCATACAACTACGTTACTATTCTTCACGGGGATGGTTTTTCTACGGTCTATGGTCATATGAGTCGTATTGATGTTGCAGAAGGACAATACGTCACGCAAGGGCAGGTCATTGGTACAATAGGTGGAACACCAGGCACCGCAGGGGCAGGCACGCTCACAACAGGACCACATCTTCACTTTGAAGTGCGCATCAATGGATTTCCTGATGATCCGTTGAAGTACTTGCCATAACTTGTCCGCCGAAGCTGTGAAGCGGCGGTGGAATATTTTGCGACACATAATTTCTTATCCCCCTGTGCGAGTAGGGGAGTTTTGACGATGATTGACAGGAAATATCATCTGCGTTTATATAGATGTGCCTGATGATGTTGGCCGTCAGGTGTCAGATGCGTGCCGCAACGGCAACAGCTGGCCCATAACGCCAACGCCAGGTCCCGGGACGGATCGCAGTCTCCTAAGAGGAGTGTTCTACGGAAGCAGTAGAGATCGAAGCGTGAGGCTCACCGTCCCGGGCTCTACACTCCCTTACTAGAGGGGATAAAGAAAGACCCGCATTCAGCGGGCTATTGTTTTGATATATAGGCGTCGCACAATATACCTTTAGCGACGCAAGGTTTCTGTATTATTTCAGAAAAGACCCTTTATGCGTTTTATAGGTGCCGCCGTCTTTCGTCGCTAAAGGTATGAAGATGGCAAGGTATAAGAAAAGATATCAGGAAAGCAAAGTCATTACAGCATCATAAGATTAAATTCTCGAGATAACCTATACCAAGTTACCCCCTCCTGCCGTATCTCAGGTATTGATACTTATCTTTTGATCCAAACTCTACCTCCCCTCTTCAAAGAAGACAAGCGAGTCTATGTGTCGCACAATATTATTGACGAAAAGTAAAGAAACTCATAAAATGCGCACGAGTCATCTCATTTTGTTGACCTTTTCGGCAAGGAGACAAGGCTATGCCTAGGAAAGAGATCCCGCCGCAAGCAGCAAAGCTAAAGGTGGTGGGGCCGTACTCAACAGTCGTGAAGTTCGGGGATGAGTACCAATTCTCCGGCATTCTTCCGGAGATCGACCCTCAGAACGGTCATCCGATGGCGTTGGACTTCGAGACGCAGGTTCGGCAGGTGCTCGAGAAAGCGCGCACGATGCTCGAGATCTGCGGACTCACACCCAACGACCTCTGGAAGGTGGATATCCGCTACATCGGCGAGATGGAGGAGTTCGCCACGCTCAACGCACTCTACCGGGAGTTTCTGGAGGGAGTTGAGATCGCGCCGGCGCGCGTGGCCCTTCCGAAGCGCTGGATTCTGTTCGACGCCAAGATCGAGATCTGGTTCACGGCCGTGAAACAGACCACCTGATTCGGTGGTGCCGGCCTGATCTGGCAACGTTCGTACACCCTCCCTGGTTCCTCGGGGAGGGTGCTTTATTTATATATGCCTATACAAAAGGGTTTGGAATGAATGGAAACGTCAGCGAGACAAGGTAGAGAAAAATGAGAATGCCAACAACAAGTGACGCAGCAGATGGGCCATTGTCCGGCTGCATCACAGAATTGCCGCGCTTGAGATGTGAAAGACTTTTTGAGCCTAAACTTAAACTAAGAAGAAAAATGAACCCGAAAAAAACGAGCCCAAAAACAATGAAAAGATAATCACCATGCTTTGCTTCTTCCAGGTAACCGGAAATGATGAGATAAAGCGAAAGAATGCTCGACCCAAGCCATGAAACAGTGGAAATAATGCGAATATTTCGTACTGATGAGGAAGATGTAAGCATATAGAGCGTATTTACTGATAATATACTCTCTCTCCAAAACGAATATCGACGTACGTCAGGTTGCGGCCGGTAAAGAAGCCCTCATGCACAAGCCGCTCTAGCTTTGCGAGTTGTTGATCCAGATTCTGATTTGAAAAGCGTATTTGGAAACTTTCTGTCTGTGCATACACTGTGCGGGTATTACGCGCAAGCTCTTCTTCACTGCACTCTGGCTCAGGCGGCGTAATGTTGACGTTCACGCGTGCATTGGTATTCATATTCGTTTCCTTATCAGTTGTTTCTTCCTCATTTTCCACCGTGGCATCGGCAGTTACTGATTCAGCATCTTCTTCTGGCACTTCCTCAAGCAATATCGCACACGAAACCTCAGGGATCTGATACGCAGACGCAGACAAACTAAGCTCAGTGAACTTCGCATCCGCAGTAAGCACGGTTTGTGGCGTTTCTTGAATGATCGCAACTTGCCCAATTTCCACCGGGAAATCGTTGAGGTCAATGATATTCGGCTTGCTTGCCAGCTCTGCAGGAGGGTTTGCTGTGTCAAAAATGAGTTCCTGCACAATAACGCCTTCTGCGTCGAGCAGATATGTTGTACCCGCAGTTGTCCAAAGCAATTCCGGTTCACGCTCCACAATCGTCACAATAAGTTCATTGGGGAACTTCTTTTGCACCTGCACATCCTCAAGCGCAATGGTCTCCCCTACTCGGGCGAGTAATTCTTCCGCCAAATATTTTTTGTTCAGTGTGAGATATTTATCCCGCTTCAAAAACAACCATGTGCGGCTTGAGAGGATATCCTGCGCAGTGCCTTCAATGAATTCCGGGTTTGCGCGGTTAATCCCCTGCACCGTGAGTTCCAGCTGAAATGAACGGTCATACGAAAACAAATAAAAAAGCCCAAGCGCAATAACAAACATTCCTGCCCCAACAAACAAACGAGATGAGACAACGCGCTCCTCGCCACTATGCTCACGGTGAAAATACGGGTTCTCTTCCGGAGCCGGGGTGGAGGTGAAGCGTCGCTGCGTGTGCACACGGCGCCGCGGTCTGCGGTTAAACGGCCACGTCATTATTATGCTTTATGCCAGTCGGTCTTAGGATTATACAACGTATATTTGCGCTGGCGCATTTTTGCGTCTTCTTCCGCATAGCGAATCAGCTCATCAAGCAGTTTTGCATAGGGCATGCCCGCATACGCGCAAAGCTTTGCGTACATACTGATACTCGTAAAGCCTGGCATGGTATTGAGCTCATTGATATACACGCGCTGCTTCTGCACAAGAAAATCCACGCGTGCGAGTCCGCGGCATTCGGTGATGAGAAATGCCTCGCGGGCAAGTTCCTGAATCTGTTTTTTCAGCTTTGCGTTGAGTTTTGCCGGAATGATCTCTTGCGACGCACCATCAACATATTTTGCATCGTAATCATAAAACTCATTACTGGGGATGATCTCGCCCGGTGGCGTGACATAAGGATGCATATTCCCAAGCACAGCTACCTCGATCTCCCGCGCGTTTTCAACACCCTGCTCAATAATGATCTTGGTATCAAATTTAAACGCTTCCTTAATGGCAAGGGTAAGCTCTGTGCTGTTGTGCGCCTTGGTGATGCCGACGGACGAACCCATGGCTGCGGGCTTCACAAAAACCGGAAAGGCGAGATGTGTGCGGAGAAGACGCTCGCTTTGTGCGGCGTTCTTCTTCCAGTGATACTCACGCAGCACCATAAAGTCCACCACCGGAAATCCTGCTTCAAGAAAAATTTGCTTTTCAACAACTTTATCAATATTAATCGCTGAACCGAGAATCCCCGATCCCACAAACGGTATGCCAGAAAGCTCCATAAGTCCCTGGAGCGCGCCATCTTCTCCCGTGGTGCCATGTACAACAGGAAACACAACATCAAGCAGCACCTTGCGTCGTGCTGGACCAATATATATCCCGTGAAAACCCGGGTCATGCGAGAAGTGAACGCGATCCGTGTGACGCAGCGTTGCTTTTTTCCCGGCAAAAAGTTCATCAGCGGTTTTTCCTGTGTACCAATCCCCTGCTTGTGTAATCACAATGGGATGTACAATATACTTTTTCTGAGAAAGCCCGGTCAAAATACTCCGCCCGGAAACAAGCGAGACATGATGCTCACCTGAACGGCCACCGGCAATAACGGCTACGCGTTTTTTCTTCATACGATAATGCGTGGAAGTGATTCGCGAATACGCGTTGTTATTTCATAATTGATGGTGCCAGCATGTTTTGCCATTTCCTCTACGCTCACTTCTTCTTTTCCCTGCTTCCCGATGAGAACAACCTCATCTCCCGTTTTTACTCCAGGGATATGGGAAACATCAATCATCGTAACATTCATGCAAACGCGTCCGGCAACCTTAGCGCGCTTGCCGCGCACAAGCACCTCTGCAGTATTTGAGAGCGCGCGATCAAAACCATCACCATAACCTATAGGAAGAACCGCCACCTTTCCTTTCCTCTTCATGGCGTAGGTCCTTCCGTAACCAATAGTGGTACCCGCAGGAACTGCCTTGGTCTGCAGCACTCTCGCCTTCCATTCTAGCACAGGTTTTAGAGCAAGTGCACTAGCTGCCTTTTTTGTGGATTCTGAAGGCCAAAGACCATAAAGTGCGATTCCTGGACGAATGGCTCCAAAATGGGCCTTAGAATAGCGCAGAGAGGCAGCTGAACACGCGATATGGCTTATTTCTGGCCTTGGAAGCTCGGTAAGTGCTTTTTTAAATCTGTGGATTTGCGTTGTCGTAAAAGCGCTCTTTGAGCCCTCAGAATCAGCAAAGTGACTGAACACCCCCGCAAGCGCTATATCCTTATGCTGTTGCAAAAATCGAGCAACGAGCTTAAGGTCGCGCGGCAGGAACCCGGTGCGCGTTGTGCCTGTGTCCACCTTAACGTGTATGTGTGCATGCTGCGCGCGACGCAGTTGTGGCAATTGCGCTTCGGTATACACAGCGAGATCAATCTGTTTTGCGGCAAGGTCAGGTATATCCTCAAAGGCGAAGTTTGAAAGTAACAAAATGCGTTCTCGCGGATAGACGCGCCGTAAAAGCAGTGCTTCATCTGTTTCTGCAACAACAAAACCCCAGCGTCTCTTTTTTGGGAGAGCGCGCGCAACCTGCAATAAGCCATGGCCATACGCATTGCTCTTGATCACTGGCATCAGCAATATGTTCTCTGAAACAGCAGAAAGCAACGCTTCATAGTTCGCCTTGAGCGCTGCGCGAGAAACCTCCACCCACGTCACGGCATTGCTCATGCGACCTTGGGTTTGATGATCTTCGCACCAACGAACTTCTGCAAAGCCTTTGGGATCTTCACCGAGCCGTCTTTCTGTTGGTGATTCTCGAGCAAAGCAATCAACATGCGCGGGCTGGCGATGGCCGTGTTATTCAAGGTATGCGCAAAATGCTTTTTACCTTCTGCATCTTTATATGAAATATTCATGCGTCGCGCCTGCCAATCCAAAAGCATGGAATTCGAATGCGTCTCACCATACCCTTTTCGTGATGGCATCCAAGTGTTGATGTCATACATGCGGTGTTTGCCTGCGCCCATGTCTTCGGTGCACACATTCACCACTTGGTATGGCAACTCCAGCTTTTTCAAAATGCTTTTTGCAACTTCGAGCAACAGCAAAAATTGCTTTTCTGATTCCTCAATATTCGCTTCACAAATAACAACCTGCTCTACCTTCCAGAATTCATGCAGGCGATACAAACCTTTTGTGTCTTTGCCGTAGCTGCCTGCTTCAGAACGATAACATGGCGTCATGGCACCAACGCGAATCGGGAGGTCAGCTGCAGTGAGTTTTTTGTCGGCAAAGTATGCCAGCAATGCCGGCTCTGATGTGCCGCCGAGGAACATATCTTCCTTCTCTTTCTTGCCACCAAATGCAGCAGCATTAGCAACTTGATACGTTTCTTCGCGGCCAAAGGGGAACTGCCCGCTCCCCTGCAAAGCGAATTCGCGCAAAATTGTTGGCGGAATAATAAAATCAAAACCATGCGCGCGGAGTTCTTCCACGCCCAGCATCATGAGCCCAAGATGCAAAAGCGCGCCTTCATTCTTCAAATAGTACCCACGAAATCCGGATGTCTTCACACCTTGCTCAATATCCACGATATCCAAACTCACGCCAAGTTCAATATGGTCTTTTGGCGTGAAGGAGAATGTTGTCGGCTTGCCAACCTCTTCAACGATTGCATTCATCTCGTCCCCCCTGCCCACGGGCGTGTCGTCCGCAGGAATTTGCGGAACCAGCAGCATGAGCGCGTGAAACTCCTCCTCAAGCTTCAAAAGTTCATCCTCGCCGCGACCTCCATGCTCCTTGAGATTCTGCATTGCCTCAATGGCTTTCTTGCGTTTTGTTTCGTCCTTTTCACTACCGATCAGTTTGGATGCTTCGTTGCGCTTGCTACGATACTCCTCAACACTCTGAATAAGCATCCTGCGCTGCTCATCAAGCTTCAGGAGTTTCTCAACATCAAGTTTAATCGCCTTCTTTTTGACGGCGTCGTTGACCTTCTCTTTGTTTTCTCGAATAAAAGCTATATCCAACATACTAAAGTCCTAATTCCTCATGAATACTTTGCATTGCTTGCAAGCAATTTCCAATATGCTCCTCAAGTGTCACACCCAAAAGCGCCGCGCCCTGCGCAATGTTCTCGCGATTGACGTTGCGCGAGAATCCAGGATCTTTGTACTTTTTTAACACGGATTCCGTCGTCACCTCTTCAAGTTTTTTGTTTGGGCGCACCAGAGCAACCGCAACAATAAGCCCCGTGATCGTATCCGTGGCATAACATGCCTTTTCCATCATTGTTTCGCGTACAAAGCCCGGATCATCATCATGTGCAAGAATAGCGCGCACGATATTTTCTGGCACACCCTTTTGGCGCAAAATTGGTGCGCCGTCCTTGGGATGATGGTGTTGCTCACCATTCAATTCATAATCAAAATCATGAAGGAGGCCGGTAACGCCCCACAACTCCTCATCCTCGCCAAACTTCCTTGCATAAGAGCGCATGCAAGCCTCTACGGCACGGCAATGGCTGCGAAGGTTTTTATTCTGCAGGTATTCATCCAAAATAGCTACTGCTTCATCCCGTGTCATGATTGTTCCGGTTTAAGTGTTGGGAAGAGAATAACTTCCTTAAGATTCTGCGTGTCAGCGAGCATCATCATGAATCGATCAACGCCAAGGCCGAATCCTGCAGTTGGCGGCATGCCTGTTTCGAGCGTCTGCACATAATCCAAATCCATTTCATGCGCCTCAGCATCTCCTTTTGCTTTTTGTGCAGCCTGGTCCGTAAAGCGCTGTTCCTGATCAATCGGGTCATTCAATTCCGAAAATGCCTTCACAAGTTCCATGCCGCCGGCAATGAGCTGAAAACTTTCCACAAGCATGGGGTCGTCTTCTCTTCGCTTTGCGAGTGGCAAAAGTTCAACCGGATGGTCGATGAGGAAGGTTGGTTCGATAAGATTTTTGCGAACGCGTTCCTTGTAGAGTTCATCTGCGATTTTGCCTACCCCTGCAGTGTCAGGTATATCCAATGTAAACTGTGCAATGATATCCTTTGCTTTTGCCGCGCGAATCTCCGCAAGCGTAACGCCCGCGTGCTCCTTCAGCAGTGAATCAAATGTTTTGCGCTGGAATGGCTTTTTAAATGATATCTTCTGTTTTTGATACGTAAGCTCCAGTTTACCAAGAACATCCTTTACAAGCGTGGCAATAAAATCCTCGGTAAGATCCATCAGTTCCTCGTAGTTCGCATACGCCATGTAGAACTCAAGCATCGTGAACTCCGGCGAATGTGATTGGTCGATGCCCTCATTGCGAAACGACTTGCCTATTTCATAGACGCGATCAAAACCACCGGCAATGAGCCGCTTTAAATAAAGTTCAGGCGCGATGCGAAGATAAAAATCCGTGTCGTGTGCGTTATGATGCGTCACGAACGGACGCGCAACCGCGCCGCCGGCTATACTCTGCAGTATCGGCGTTTCCACTTCAAGAAAATCATGGGCATCAAGAAATGTTCTGATGCTCGTAAGTAGCACTGCGCGTTTGCGAAAAATCTCCCGCACTTCAAGATTGGAAAGCAGGTCAAGATGGCGTTTGCGATAACGCACTTCAATATCAGCAAGTCCGTGCCATTTCTCTGGCAGCGGTGCAAGTGCCTTTGCAAGGAATAAAAAGGATTTTGCCTCAAGTGTCTTCTCACCCTTCTTGGTGGTAAACAGTGTACCGGTACAGGAAACAACATCACCAATATCTGCGCCATCTTGCCAAAGTGTATATGCTTCATCCCCAAGAGTATCTTTCTTCAAGTAGGCTTGAAAACTCCCTGAGCCATCCTCAAGCGTAATAAAAGAAGAGCCGCCATGCCCCCGAATGGCACGCACGCGCCCGGCAATGGTCAGTGCCTTTTTTCCCTTGAGCGCATCAAACTGTTCTACAGCTTCCGCGAGTGTTACATCCCGATGCCCACGTGATGGGTATGGATTCACGCCCTTGGAGCGGAGCACTTCAAGTTTATCCCTCCGAATCTGTTCCTGTTCAGAAAACTTCCGCATACCTTATGAGTATAGCATTCCTTTTGCTTTACGAAAACGCCCGAGCGATGCCGGGTGTACCCTCAAAAGATCCCACCGCAACTAGTGAATCTTCTTGATCTGGAAGCTTAGTTTGCCCTTTGGAACTTCAATTTCAATACTTTCGCCAACCTTCTTGCCGAGGAATGCCTGACCAAGTGGCGACTCATTAGAAATAAAGCCTTCCGTCGGATCTGCTTCATTACTCCCAACAATAGAATAGGTATGTTGGAGACCGTCGCTCTCAACCTCAACTTTTGAACCGACTTGTATATGATCCTTCGTCGCTTCCTGATTTTCTATAAGCTCGGCATTTTTAACAATGACCTCAAGCTCCGCAATACGGCCTTCAGTAAATGACTGCTGCTCTTTTGCCTCAGCATACTCCGCATTCTCCGAAAGATCGCCAAGTTCTTTGGCATCCTGAATACGATCGGAAATTTCCTTCCGTTTCACTGTTTTGAGCTCAAGGAGTTCAGCACTGAGTTTCTCAAGGCCTTCCTTGGTGAGATATGTCTTTTTTTCTGCCATACAATAGTATGCGGCCGAGTTACCCCTGAGGGTGGCTCGTTTAACCGTACAACCAATAATTTAGGCTTACGGTGAAGCATCATACCTTATATGCAGAATCTGTCAATATCCCCTTTTTTGGCGATAATTAAAGCTCAAAATAACTCTCCAACATAGCGCGAACAACCGGCAAAGCAGTGCTGCTCCCCTCGCCTCCTGCTTCCACAATGACCGCAATGGCCAGTTCTGGATTATCAAAAGGCGCATATGCCGTAAACCATGCATGAGTCTTTGTGCCGTCCCCAAATTGTGCCGTCCCTGTTTTTGCAGCCACCTCGATGGGGAGCGTATTCAGTGAACGGGCACTCCCTGCGGTAACCGTTTGACGCAATGCATCCTGCACAATGTCAATGGCACTGGCATCTTCAACCTGAAAATTCAACACTGTTTCCTCTGGAAAAATTTCGATGCCGTCAGCATATTTTGTGTGCTCCACGATGTGTGGACGATACAATGTACCTCCATTTGCAATCGTTGCCATCATATTTGCCATCTGTAACGGCGTAACAAGAAGATCTCCCTGGCCAATTGAAAGGTTATAGGTGTCTCCGATGTACCAACGCTCTCCTTTTGTTTCTTCTTTCCACTCCTTGCTTGGAAGAAAACCATTTTGCTCACCGGGAAGATCAATTCCTAATACACTATTCAATCCGAATTTTTGAAGGTGGTCTGTAATACGCGCAACGCCAAGGCCAGTAAAGTCCTCATACCCGCCTCCGATGGTATAAAAAAACGTATTCACGGAATCTGCAATGGCATGGTACACATCAGTAACGCCATGCCCGCCTGCTCGCCAATCAGGAAAAAACCACTGCCCAATACGTAAGCCACCCGTACTTTCAACTGTCGTGCGTGACGTTATCACGCCCTCGGCAAGTGCCGCTGCAGCAATGGCCGGCTTGATAATGGAACCCGAGGGATACTCGCCCGAGACGGCACGATCAAAAAGTGGACGCTCTTCAGAAGTGAGGTATTCTTCACCCTGTTCTGTGGTAAGACCCTGAATAAACGCATTCGGATCAAAAGACGGCATACTCACGAGTGCGCGCACTTCACCATTACGTGGATCAATGGCAACCACGGCACCGGCATGCACATTGGTGCGCTCAATAACGTCTTTGAGAGCGCTGTAGGCACGCTCCTGAAGTCCGGCATCAATAGTAAGATGCAGATCTGCTCCGGCAACAGGATCTTTGCGTGCGACGGTGCGTTTACGATTATTAAGAAAATCTCGCTCTATCTGCTGCTCGCCAGCGTCACCATGCAAGGGGCGCTCATACACCGTCTCGAGTCCGCTTTTGCCAACAATGTCGATCTTGCCATATTCAGGGTACTGCTCCTCTTCCAGTTCTGAAATTTTTCCAACATACCCAAGAAGATGTGCAAAACTCTCACCCTTCAAATAATGACGCTCGGCAATGGATTGCACCACTGTACCACGAATACCGCTAAGTTTGATTTCTGCGGCTATTGCCTCGTCATACGTAAGACGCGCCTTCACTACCACCGGGACTGAACTGATCGATTCTGTATCGGCAAGTTCTGCATCTAATGCTTCTTTGTTTATTGCCAGGATTTCTGCAAGTGAGGAGATGTCTTCATCTGTATATGAAAATTCAGCTGGAATAACATGTACTTCAAAATTTGGAACATTTTCAACAAGTGGCTCGCCATTTCTATCAAAAAAAAGTCCTCGTGTAGGCAGTATCCGCTCCAGCTTAATACGATTCTGCTCTGCTTCTTCACGATAAAATCCACCGCGCGCAATTTGAAGATAAAAAAGTCTTCCAAAAAGAAGAAAGAAGCCAGCGCCAACAAGCAACACAACGAGTAAAAAAACAGAACGTGAAAAACGCGTTGAAAACGGAAAAGCCCCCGCATTCTCGTCTGCCAATGATTCAGAAATATCATGCGCGCGATGATCGCGTCGAATAGAGCGATCATGAATCTCGCCGCCTTCAAACTTCACGCTAAATGGATCACCTCCCTGTACCATGGTTTGGTGCCATAAAAAGTCGGGTGATGATTGGTTGGAGCACGACGCGCCAAAAAAGCAGAACAAGAAGATAAAGACCGAGCCCCACAAACATCCGCTCAATAAAAAGCACAGAAAGGTTACGCGTCATGCTTAAAACGTCACCCTCTCCGCCAAAAAAGAGAAGGACATGCATAAGCAACCAGGCAAGAAAATCAGAGAGCAGGATGCCGCTCGCAATAGTAAGAACCGCAGAGAAACTTGTCTCCCGTGTGAAAACGGTACGAAAAAGAAAAAACAATGCGATCACTGCTGCGGGATATGCAAGGAGAAAAGTTCCAAATGGAAAGGGAAGGTAGAGGTCCAAGCCAAGTCCAATCAGAGCAGCGCTAACAATGCCAAATCCGATGCCTTGGTTCACAAGTAAGACAAAGGTGAGCAATGATGATAGCGGCAAAAAAAGCCACAATCCACCTAATGCAGACTGCAGCGCAAAGAGAGCAAGTGCAACATACCATGCAAAAATCGCAGCAAAAACCAGAAGAACGTTCTTCATAAGGTAATAACCGCGACGGTTATGAGCTCTTGCAACTCCCATGGTGGAGCAACCTGTGCCCTTTTAAAAAGCTCACTGCCTAGTTCTTCAACGCTCAGAACCTCACCAATCACGAGACCGGGGGGTATGGCCTCCTCAATGCCAGCCGTAAGCACCACTGTGCGCTCCCCTACCTCTGTGTCGCGCGGGATAAGCTCCATTGTCAGTGAAAGTCCCAATTGTCCGCTCACAATGCCTTGTGGTGCACCATTACCGGCAAATGTCGCTGAAAGTTGCGTGTCATTATCAAAAAGAAGTTGAACACGAGCAGAATGTGAAAAAACCTCTCGCACAACACCAACGAGAAATCCTTCACGAAAAACAACCGCCTGTCCAATTGCAACACCATCAGCTTCGCCTTTGTCTAAAAGAAGGGATGATGCGTCTTGATAACTAAAAACATTTGTTGTTCTCGCGAGCAAGAACGGCAAGTCGCGTTCGGCAAGAAAATCTGCCGCTGGCGAAGCTGCCTGCAATTCTGTGAGCCGCGTGGTGAGTCTTGCATTATCAATGATAAGATCCTCCACCTGGAGGCGGAGTTCCTTATTCTCTGCTGTAAGTGCTTCCACCGATTTTGCGTCTCCACTCCCTATCTGTTTCTGTCCAAGCCGAGAAAACGCGCCGGTTACGGGTTGTGTGACCCGTAGCAAAAGATCCTCGAAGGGTTTGAGCACGCCAACACCATGCAGTAAGACAAGAAGAAAAACAACAATAAAGACCCAAAGGACGAGTTTTGTCTGTGGACGGTCAGCTTTTTTCATGGACTACGAAAGAAGTGATTCACTATCACTGGTCAGTACCAGCACATTGCGGAGCGAGTCCAACTCATCCAGAACAATTCCTGTACCGCGTACGACCGCTGTTAATGGATCGTCAACGACGTGTACAGGAATTTGTGTTGCCTCGTGAATAAGCGTATCAAGCCCACGGAGCAGCGCACCACCGCCAGAAAGCACAATGCCTCGTTCAAAAATATCTGCAACGAGTTCCGGGGGAGTATCCTCAATGGTCGTTTTGACGTTTTCCACAATGGTCTTCAGTGAACGTGCGAATGACTCACGCACTTGCTCGCTGGTAATGAGAACCTCCTTTGGTAATCCGGTAATGAGATCACGGCCTCGCATTTTTGTTTCACGCAATTCAACGCTTGGGTGGGCTGAGCCAATTTGAATCTTGATATCTTCCGCAGTGCGCTCACCAAGAAGAAGATTAAAATGATCACGCGCATACTGAATAATATTGTGATTCATCTCATCTCCTGCAGCGTGGAGTGTCCGCCATGCGACAATACCTCCAAGAGAGATAACAGCAATATCTGTGGTGCCACCACCGATATCAATGAGCATATTGCCCGTTGCTTCTTGAATAGGAAGTCGCGCTCCAATTGCAGATGCCATTGGCTGTTCAATAAGATACACTTCTCGCGCGCCAGCATGAAGCGCCGCGTCTTCCACGGCCTTACGCTCCACTTCTGTGATACCGAGTGGGATACCAATCACAATACGCGGGCGCGGCATAAATGCCGCACTCTCGCGATGCACTTTGCTAATAAAATATTTAAGCATGCGCTCCGTTACCTCGAAATCAGAAATGACGCCATGAACAAGTGGCCGCGTTGCTGTGATATGCGCAGGAGTTTTCCCCACCATACGACGGGCGTCCTCCCCAACAGCAAGAATCTGGTCTGTACGGGTATTTACCGCAACCACAGATGGTTCATTCATCACCACACCCTTGTCTTTCACATACACAAGCGTGTTCGCGGTGCCGAGATCCACCCCCATATCCCGGGAAAATTTTCCCAATATTCTATTGATCATGACAGCTCAGAATAGTACGCTTTCAGTTCATTTGCAAGTCCTGTCTTCGTAAGCATCTTTTTCTCTCTTTCAGTGCGCAACTTCCACTCAATCTTGCCTTTTGTCTTTTCAGAGATCACCAGGCGCACAGGAATACCGATTAAATCAGCATCATTAAACTTCTCTCCTGGTGAGGCTTTGCGATCATCCAATAAGACCTCATATCCTTTTTTTGTAAGATCCTTTTCCAGCGCTTCCGCCTCCTTGCTCCCATCCTTTGTAAGATCAAGGATGTGGACATGAAATGGCGCGACTTGCTTTGGCCAGATGATGCCGTGCTCATCATGAAATTTCTCCACAAGCACGCCCATTGTTCGGGATGTTCCAATGCCATATGACGCCATATAGACGTGCTGCTGCCCGCCATGTGCATCGGTATACAGATACTTGAATGCTTTTGAAAACTTTGTTTCCAGTGGAAAAATATTTCCGACCTCAGATGTTTTAATCATTCGATATGCTGCGCCTGTTTCCGGATTCTCATCGCCTTCCTTCGCAAGTTTAATATCATAGAATGTCTTGGGCTTTGGAATGTCTCTCCCCCAATTCGCATTTATCGTATGATAATTCGTTCTATTTGCACCAACCTCAAAATTCACGCGGTGCTCAAGCGCATCATCCACGAACATACGCACGTTTTTCTTTAAATCCAAAATACCAGCATACCCAACCGCAGCGCCAGTGACCTCCTCGACGATTTTTTCGTCTGCAAGAAACACTTTTGCAGTTCCTGCTGCTTTTGCAAGTTTAATCTCATTCATTTCGTAGTCACCGCGCACCGCTGCAACTATCGGCTCATGCTCTGCAGTGACATAAATAAGCGTCTTGGTTGTCTGCTCCGGCTTTACCTTCAAAAAAGCAGCAAGTTCAGCTACGCCGATGATCCCCTCACCCTTCACGTCTTTTCGCGGTAAGAGTTCCTTCTCCTGAAAAATCTCCAAAGCTCGCGAAGGTGCAATTTCCTTGTTGTATGCCGCCTTTGTTTTTGTATCAACAAAGATCCAATCCTCACCGGTTTCGCATTCTGTTTGAAATTCGTGTGAAAAATTTTCAGTAAAATCACCGCCAGAGGCCGCAACGTAGTGTGTTGCATCGCCAATACCAAGGCGATCAAAAATACGATGATACACCTCTTTTACACGTGCGTAGAATGCCAACATGTCCTTTTCATCTGTATGAAAGCTATACAAATCTTTCATGCGGAATTCGCGCGTGCGAAGCAAGCCGCTCTTTGGTCTCTCCTCATTGCGAAATTTTGTCTGAATCTGGTACACAGCGAATGGAAAATCTTTATGGCTCACCTTCACGTGTTTTGCGATCGGCGTGATGATATCTTCATGCGTTGGATTCAGAATATATTCGGCATTATTACGTGCAGCAGAATACGTATTTGCCGGAACAACCTTAAGTAACACATCCACTGTCTCGAGTCGTTTACTTATTTCCCAATTTTCCAAGGGAGAGAGAGAGGGCATAAGGAGCTCTTGGCCAACCGTATCTACTTCATTGCGTATGATATTTTCAATCTTATTCAATACACGCCAACCCAATGGTAGGAAGGTATACACCCCGGCCATGGTCTTATGAATAAACCCCCCCTGCGTCAGGAAGCGCGCATTAACGCTTGCCTCGTTTGCAGGAGTGTTCTTTGACGTTTGACTAAAAAAAATGGATTGACGCATTAGAAGATTCGACCAAAGAATGTTGCAATCGCTTCACCAATGCCAAAGCGCGAAAAATCACGAACGGAGATGACAAGAATCAACAAGATCAGTGCATAGAAACCAACGCCATGGATCCATCCTTCTGCCTTCTGGCTAATGGCGCGACCGCGTATCTTTTCAAGAAACAAAAAGAATAAACGGCCTCCATCAAGTGCCGGGATAGGAAGAACATTAATGACGGCAAGGCTCAATGAAAGAATTGCCACGAACTGTAAGAGATACTGCGGTCCGAGCTCTGCGATCTGGCCGGTCATTGCCGCGATGCCAATCGGCCCAGCAACATCAGACGAAATGGTCTGACTCACAACAAGATCACGAACAAGACGGCCAAATGAGACAAGAATCTGCCACGTGAAATCTGCTGTTGCAGCAACGCCTCGCCAAATAGCTTCAAAAAAAGGATATGAGACAAGCCCTGATTCCAACAAACCAATGCCAATCTGCGCCTGGCCATTGACCTCTGCGATGCTCGTTTGAATAGCGAATATTTCATTATCACGTTCAATACTGAGCGTTACTTCATCCCCAATATGCGCCGCGGTATAGGCGCGAAGATCTGTGGCGCGAACAATCTCTACATCATCAATCATACGCAGTGTATCCCCTGCTTCAAGCGTCGTCTCTGCGGCTGGAGAATTCTCCTCAATATTCACTATCTGTACGCGCGCATCAGCAATACGTGCTGTCTCCGGCAAAGTATCATTGAGGACACTCGGCAATCCCGTCCAAAAACCAATCACCAATAATATCGCGGCGAGTACAAAATTAACACTGACACCAGCGGCAATAATAATGGCACGGCGCCCGATGCTCTTATGCACAAAACTATCTTCATCCTCTGCAGCGTCACCACCTTCACCTTTAAGGCGAACAAAACCGCCAAAAGGGATCCAATTAATCGTATAAACAGTCTCGCTGTTTTTTGGACGCCAACCCCAAATACGTGGAGGGAACCCAAAACCAAACTCCTCAGCGCGCACTCCTAAACGGCGCGCGGAAATGAAGTGTCCAAGTTCATGAAGACAGACGATACCGGAAAGGATGAAAATAAAGAGAAGGACGCTCATGTGATAGAAGTTATTTCTTTTTCCTTATCATCCGCCACTGTGGTGAATGCCTTTTGATATTTTTGCACAAGCTCTTGCAGACTTTTTTCTCCGCGCTCCCGCACATCCTCTGAGGATTCATTCACTTTCAATTCCTTCAAAAAATCCTCCCGCAAACTCTTCAGTGCGATTTTGGCATCCTCATGTTTTGCATGAACCACCTTCACAAACTCAAGACGTCGCTCTTCTGTAAGTGGCGGGATATTCACACGTACAACGTCACCATCATTATTTGCAGGAAGTTGCAGGTCAGATTGCTGCACCGCAGCCTCAACTGCCTTCAGTTGGGTTTTATCCCATGGCTGTATGACAATCATGCGAGGCTCAGGCGTGGTGATTGTTGCCATTTGTAACAATGGAGTTGGTGCGCCATAGTAGTCCACAAGTATACCCTCAACAAGTGAAGGATTTGCGCGTCCTGTGCGTATACTCGAGATACTCTCCTTGAGATGGACAAGCGTCTTTTCTGCCTTTTCTGTAAAAGTTTCGACGGTCATGTTATTTCTTTATTAATTGCGTACCAAAGAAAAGACTATTTGGATCTGATGGGTGTAGTCTGAATGAGGTGATCTCACGCGAGGTTGGTATGGAGCGCACTGCCCATTCTTCGCCACCATCAAACGAGCGGTGAAGCGTTCTCCCTGCGACAAAATACATCGTAAGAGGATCCGATGGATGCAAGCCGATATGTTTGATAGCGACCGTTTTCGATTTAACAAGTGTATTCTGTAATACCCAGGAATCACCGGAATCAATACTCTTCAATATGCCATATGATGTTGCAAGATAAAGAAGATCTGGTGCCGATTCCCGGAAAACAAGGTCATATAATTTCACTCGGCCTTGCACAATTTCTTCCCAGTTCTCATTGAGGTCCGCAAAACGCTCGCCGCCATCGCGTGTTCGCAGAAGATGGTGATCGGTTGTCAGAAGGTAAAAAGTATCACTATTGGTGGGATGATAAAAAATCTTTGCAATACCACGACTGATCCACTGCTGCACATCCCATGTCCCGGCAAAATCACTGCTCACAAGTACACCGCCCGTGCTGGTGGTTGCAATCACACGACCTGGCGTCTGCGGGTCAAGCGCAAGGTCGGTAATTGATTGGTCGCTACGTGTTTCAATATAGACCTCGCTCCAATTTTCTCCGGCATCCACGCTTTTCAAAATGCTGCGATTATTTGTCGCATAGAGTGTCGATGGAGTTACGCGATCAATAATCAAGCGGCCATAAGAACCTCGGGCAAGACCGGTCTTTGTCCACTGTTTACCCCCATCCAACGTTTTATAAATGCCAGCACCAAGCGATGGTGCATAGATTATGTCAGGATCGACGGGATGAAAAACAATATCAAAAATATTGGTAAAATTGAGCGTGACAACATCCTCGCCTTGCTGTGCAACAAAATTACGTTGCTTAAATGTTTCACCGCGATCTGTGCTTGCAAAGATGCCGCCATCTGGCGGCGTATCTGCAATAAAACCACATGCAGCACCGGTAAACAGCAATGCAGAAAAAAACGCAACGAGCAAAAGTGTCTTACGTCTCATAGTGTTACGAGTAATTGCTCATACACGCCCTGGGGTGAAACGTTTGCCGCAAGCAGCTTTCGTGCATGACGAATAAATCGCGCAAGAATACCCATGCGCCGTAAACTTAAACGACGCGAAAGACTTATAAAAACCGTCCTCAGTGCAGTGGATCGAATCGCGCTCGCTCCAAAAAGATGACCAGTGAGTAAATCTGAAAGAAGGATCTCAAGAATATCAAGCTGCTGCCGCACAGCTTCTGCATCCTGCATACGACTACGCATTTCACGGCTTGCAGTGCGCTGTTCTAATATAGCAATGGTTTCCTGCATATAAAGACTGTGCTGCTCGCGTAATTCTGATGACATGACAAATGCTGCGCCAAGACGCAAACGACCATGCGCGAGTTCAAGTGTTAAGCGATCCTCCTCATTTTCTGTGGTGATCTGCAGAATCTCAGCAAGTGTATCATCGGCAAGTCGCGGCATGCGCAATACTTGGCAACGGGAAAGAATCGTTTTAGGAAAAGCTGATTCCGACTCACCAAGCAATATAAGTACCGCCTTTCCCGGCGGCTCCTCCAAAAGTTTTAGTATGCTTGCCATGGCTTCATGTGTCAGCATTTCTGCATGCACAATCACGCCCACGCGTCTCGAACCAATGAATGGCTTTTCGTGCATCGTATGTTGAAAACTTCTCGCTGCATCAATGCCAATATGTGCTGCACCATCTTCAGGACGTAAAAAAACAATATCGGGATGAAGGTTGCTCATCCAGTCACGCGCAAGGTCTATAGTAAAATAGTGTGACGCTCCACTTCCTCGTGGTTCAAGCTCAACAAGTGCATTAGCAAAACCTTCAGCAAGCGAGGCCTTGCCGATTCCGCGTCGCCCGATAAATGCATAAGCATGTGCCGCACTTTCCTGCTTTCGTTGTCGAAGCAAAAGCTGAGTTAGTGCAGGATACGCCTTTGAAAAATCAACAGTCACAAAACAATGATAAACTTTTGTTCCATAAAAATATACCAAAAATCAGCGCTTTTTGCAACTATTCTTGAAGGAGAACGTTTCGAGTTTTTAAAGCAGCACTTTTCCATGAAAAGCCCGCCAATTGTTTGTGTCCCTTCTCCCGCAGCGAGACATTCTGTGCGTCATTTGTTGCAAGCGCGTACAGGCCTGCGGCAATATCTTGGACGTTTTTTGGATCTGCAGAAAGTGCTGCCTCACCGGCAATTTCTGGAAGTGAGCCGGCACGTGAGATCAAAACTGGCGTTCCCGCAGCAAATGCCTCAAGAACCGGAAAACCGAAACCTTCATAATTCGATACAAATGCAAATCCTTTTGCCATGTGCATAAGCACACGCAGATAACCGGCATCAGTATACCCGAGCCGGTGAACTGTGCCATGCAAGTTATTCTCGCGAATAATCTTTTCTACCACATCTGCACCAAAACCATCGCCGCCAGCAAGAACAAGATCAACATCATGCACGCCTTGACGCTGCACCTCCGCAAAGGCGCGGACAAGATTTGGCACATTCTTTTTCTGCTCAATGCGCCCGATAAAAAGCAAAAATGGTTTATGGAGCCCGTATTTTTTCCTGACGAAAGATTTTTCTTCTTCTGTTGGTTTCTCAGAATACCGCTCAAGATGAAAACCATGGTGAATGACGACAAAACGCTTCACATCGACAGAAAAATGATGCTGAATGCGTTGTAATGTGAAGTGGGAAGGAACAATGACTCTTTCTGCGGTTCGCAGGGCATGCCGCAATGCAAACGCATGATAGCGGCGTTCCCATGTTGGGTACAGTTCCGGAAAATCTTCAAATCCAATATCATGAATTGTTGTTACTGAGCGTGTTGTCTGAATCAGAGGAAGTGCGTGCGCTGGCGCAAAAAAGACATCAGGCTTCTTTGTCAGCATCTCAACCGAAAGTCGCCCCTGATGCCAAAAACGCTTCAGCGGCCAATGAAGCTCCCGTGTGGTGAAGCCAGAACCGAGATCTTTGAGGTCATCACGAAGTGGATTCTCAATATAGAGAATATACTCTTCGCTTTGTCGGATCTCAGCAAGCGCATGCAATAAATCAAAAGCATACCACTCAGTGCCCGTACGGTTTGCGGCGTTCGCCTGACTCGCATCAACCCCAACACGTATCATGAGGTTGCGAGAATGCTTCGTTTGTATGAGTCCAAATTCTCCAACGCAATACCCGTACCACGAACAACACACAAATGTGCATCTTCTGCAACATACGCCGGTACCCCTGTTGCCTGTGCAAGGAGCCGATCAATATTCCGTAGCAATGAAGACCCGCCAGAAAGCATCATGCCTTTGTCCATAACATCCGCAGAAAGTTCCGGGGGCGTGATTTGCAACACAGATTTCACTGCCTGAATAATCCCAGAAAGCTCATCCTGCAACGCCTCGGTAATATCATCGCTTGTCACAACAGTTGTGCGCGGGAGCCCGGAAATCATGTCACGGCCACGAACCTCAGATGAAAGCTGCTCCTCCATGAGCATAGCAGAGCCAATATCAATTTTTATCTGCTCTGCGCTTCGCTCACCAATAGCTATACCGTATTTTTTGCGAATAAATTCCTGAATTGCAGTATCAAACTTATTTCCCCCGATGCGAATAGAGGTATTCGCAACGATCCCTCCAAGAGAAATAACCGCAATTTCTGCAGTACCCCCACCAATGTCAACAATCATGTGCCCAGATGCCGACCCAATAGGAATATCCGCTCCAATCGCGGCAGCAATAGGCTCTTTAATGATATACGCGGCTTTTGCGCCGGCGGCAATGGTTGCATCAATAACGGCGCGACGTTCTGTTGAGGTAATACCAGCCGGGACGGCGATCATCACTTCGGGACGCATGAGGCGTATCGCACCAACGGCCTTATTGATAAAATACCGGATCATCGCTTCGGTGGATTTATAATCTGCAATCACACCATCCCTCAATGGTCGGGATGCAACAATGGTATCTGGGGTGCGTCCGATCATCTCTTTTGCCTCATCGCCAACGGCAAGAATTTTTTTGTCGATTTTAGACATCGCAACAACAGAAGGCTCGTTGATCACGATCCCCTTACCTGGAAGATGCACCAGTGTGTAGGTTGTCCCCAGGTCTATACCAATGCGTTTGTTGAACATCATTACTGTGTACGGAAGAACTGATCTTCATCGAATGCGGTGGAAAAAGTAACAGTGTCATTTTCCTTGGATTCCACTGCATTGCTCGGCGTGGCGTGCGCAATGGTTTTACCAAGCTTTATGGTACTCGTCAAGGTGGTTCGTTCCAAACCAGCTTGTTTCTGAACAGTAAGCTCATAGCCATCTTTACGCATTCGCCTGACAAGCTCATCCGGCAATGCATAACGCAGAGTGGTCGTAATGGACTCACCAGGCTCTATACTGACAAATCCTGAAAATACCGTATACCCATGCGCGGCTCCAGTAGTTGCTTCCGTGGGCTGACCGTTGTGCAACTTGTCATTTGTTGCAAAACCACTTGATTCTAGAAGCTCACTACCAAATGGAACATAGGTACGAACATACGTTCGATAGCGCGAAATCAGTGAGGTGAATTCGCCGGTATGATGATATGTCATCGACACCGTTGCCTCGCCCGAATCAAGATCAACGTTATGTACAATGTTACGCTCCATCACACTATCGGTTTTAAGGCTGGCAAGATTTGCATCAACAATATGCAAATAATCATTCGCCGTTGCCCGGAGAGATCCATCCCACGTGCGATCATGAAGCACCGCCTGCACTTTTGGATCCTTTACATACAACAAGATATGACGCTCCTCGATGTTCTTGATAAAAACGCTCCAAAGACCTGGCCACTCTGCTTGTGGAAGATTCTCCAATTTTGTAACAAGCTCCTGCCCAAGACTGCCAATAATACCCTTTCGCTCATTCCCCACTTCTCCACGCGCCACAAATCCCTTATCCACCTGAAATCGCAACTCTTCAAGCGCATTTTCCTCAGTGAACTCAACACCATCCACGGTAATTGGACCAGTAATACCAAGGAGGTCTTTGAGGAGTACTGGAGTGATTGCAATAACGCCATCAATATCGGGGGCATTCAAATCCTCCTCAGCATAGAGCGCCAACGCATCCTGGGCAGTCGTTGGAAAATCCGGAGACCAGTTTACATCGCGGAAAAACCACTTATCAGCCGCGAGATACGCCTGGAGTGGCTCTGGTGCCTCACGGGTCACGCGAGGTTGTGCCGCTTCATCTAGATTGTAAACATTGTCAGTACTAAATTCATTAACCTGACCGCTTGCAATATCAAGAATGCCATAGGTACCAATGAATCCGCCGGTTGGGCGAAGCTCCTGATTGTTCTGTAAAAGGAAAAGGTATGTTATTCCATCTGGATACCCAACGATATGTGGAAGAATACGCGTGAACGGCAATGCATTGTCGATGACATCTTCAATAAGCGGAAATTGTTCGGCCAACTCAGCTGAAATATCTGCCAAAGGCCCAATGAGCCCAGAATCTGGAATATCATTAAAGGCCTTTTGCGCAATACTAAGGTGGTATTCAGCAGTTGCAAGGCTTTCCTCTCCGGCATCTAATGCGCCCAAAATCTGACGCCGTTCTTCATTCGTCAGTGAATCTGGCGTCAACTCCGTATTCTCCGTCAGTGTTGTGAGCGCTGCATCTGCAATATTGAGAATCTCTCGTATTGCGATACCTGTCTCCTGTGCGAGAAGAAGAAGATTATCTGCCGCAGAAACCTGCGTTCCCAAAAAAGGAACGAAGGTGAATAATCGGAAGGGGCCCATATCGTCGTGAGCCTCCGTGAATAGCGCGACGGCAGCATCGGTAGAATCTTTTGCGGCAACAAAATCAAAAGCCAATGCTTCAATTTGTGCATCTTTAAAATACCGCTCACCTTCTCGTGCGCGTTGCTCAATATTCTTGGCGCGCACATATCCAGCAAAGCCAAGCGCGCAAAGAAGGATAACTGCAGCTCCAATAACACCCAGCAATTGCCAGCGAATGCGTCGTTGCGTTTTCTTTTTACCTGGCTTCAAGAAGTCGACGTGCTTGTTAGCACTTTTCTTTCGTATGCTCCCCCTCATGTTGCGTCCTGCGCTGCTTCTTTTTTTTTCCGCTGATCAAAATACTTCATGAAATATTTGATGCCACTCAAAATATGAATACGCGTCGCTTTGGAAAAAATACCAGAAAGTCCGGGAGATTCCGCCGAGAGTCGTTGATGATAATGCACCATCTTTGCATCCGCAATGTAATGAACCTCCCACTGTTGCTCCCAAAATCTACGACACCAATCAACATCCTCAAAATAGAGAAAAAACCGTTCATCCATTAATCCCACCTGATCGATGGCGGATTTGCGAATCAGCATCGATGCGCCAAGTACCCAATCAACGGTTCTGTTATTATTGTGATCCCAATCAAGCATAAGATATTCCTGAAGTGAGTTACGTGCCCATGGCAATCGCCCAAGTGGTGTACGCCGATACACAGGAACCATTCGTGATGGGAATTTGTAACAAGAAAGCTGCGTTGTACCGTCTGGGTTCACAAGACGCGGAGCAACTAAGGCGGCCTTTGGATTTTCCTGCAAAAAGTTGTAGAGTTTTTCAACTGCGCCATCAAGTACAGCAATGTCAGGGTTCACGATCAGTATAAAATCACCCTGCGATTTTTTGATACCAGCATTGATGGCTTTTGCTAAACCCACATTACTCGGCGAGCTGATATATGTGACGTTAGGAAAATGCTCCGCGATCATGTCTTTGCTTCCATCACCTGAATTATTATCGATGACAATAATCTCATAAGAGAGCTTGATATGAACCAAATCAAAACCACGAATACACTGCTTGAGCAATCCTGGCGTCCTATAGTTTACGATAATAACGGAAATATCCACGTGTTATGAAAAGTAATGATTGAGAGAGGCGGGATCAACTTTTTGATGCCGCTGAATCATGCGGCGTTTCTGAAGATAACGCGGTAAAAGTCTTAAAAACCGGCTATACCCTGCAATGACCTTTGGCTCACGGAATAGACGGTATAGCATTTTTGCTGCTTCTCGTCCAATAATGCGCGGACTGTTCTTCCAAAAAGTTCGTGCATCGAGATTCTTTACCAGGACCGCCGGAGCATTTGCCGCTGCAAGTTTGCGAAGATACAGAGGCCGCCCGTGCCGAGCAGAAATACTTTCACGAAGTGATGTGCCACCTTTAACATTGCGATAGTGCCAGGCGAGTGCATCCGGAAAAAATACGGACTTCCAACCTGCGCGCTGCAATCGCCACGCAAGATCACTGTCATCGGCATACGCAAAGAAATCTTCATCAAAATACTCACGCCCGTGCTTCACGCTTTCCAATGCCTCGCGGCGATACAATGCACAGGCGCCGCTCGGTCCAAAAATATCCTGCAGGGAGTCATACTGACCTTCATCCTTTTCTCCCTCTCCGCGGTTTACAAAATTTCTTGCGAGAGTACCCCGAAGACCCGTGGTATCCAGTATATCAGAGCGAATTGGCTCTCTCAAGTCATCGCCAGATTCCCAAGAAAAACGCAAAAGCTTCCCTTGCACGCTCCCGAGTTCAGGATTTTTTTCTAACATGGTAATCGCCTGCTCAAGAAAATTTGGCGATAAGAGCACATCCGGATTAAGCACAAGAATGTATGGTGTCTGCGCCAGTGCAATAGTAAAATTTTGTGCTCGTGAAAATCCAAGATTATTTGAAAGTCGCATTATTTTGAAATGTGGGTACTCCTCACTCAGGAGCGTAAGCGTTTCATCTCGTGAGGCATTATCAACGATCCGAATGGCGATGTCCTTCCGTGTCTGAATCTCCAGTGCTTTGATGCACGGCAAAATAAACACACCGCTATTCCATGTAACAATGCTAATTGTGACGCTCGGCGATGTCATGGTGTTGTGTGATAAAAAGTGCGCCGGAAAATAGAATCAGGAGTGCGCCGATGCCGAGTGGATGGTTAAGATACGGTGTGGTGAAGTGCGTCACCGCAAGAAAAAGAATTCCTGCAAGTAGAGTTATTGTTTCGGCATTATGCTGCATTCGGAATGCACGCAGCGCTTCACGAAAACCCGCAACAAGAAAGAAAAGAAAGATACAAAGACCAACGATGCCCGTTTTGACCATAAGATCCAAATATGACCACTCAAAAAGATACACCTTGATGGTCTCTACTATTTCTGTACCAGGAACAGGCGCGAGAAAAGAAACCGTTGTCCCAAATCCCCAACCAAAAAATGGGCGCTCTTGAATGCGCTCCCAAATCGGTTCCAGAAGAGATAACCTCGTTGATGCAGCGAGTTCTTGCGTTGGCCGTAAAAGGCTCATAAACCGATCAACAAAAATTTGCCCAACATTTGGAAACAAAAATACCAATACAAGCACACCAACCAGCCCCGTTATGCCCACTGCGCTTGCAGCGCGTACCCGAGCACGGCCAGACAAAAGAAAAACTGCAAAAAGAATGGCAAGTGCTATTCCAAGCCAAAGACTACGGGAAAAGCTTACCGCCATTGTTATGCCATAGAGTAACAAGAGTACAAGGAGGTAACGTTTTCCTTTTGCAAACATCTTTTCTTGTTGCGCAACACGAACAAAAAGCCAAAGAAAGGCGAGAAACAAAAAAACATGGCTTGAAAGAAAAACCCGAAAAAATGCACTCCCTACAAAAGAAACTTCTGCATTACCCGTGTCTCTCAGCCAACGATAGACCGCCGTCATGCCTCCTCCCTCATTTTCATCCAAATATATTTTATCGGCGCTGCGCGTCGTGGTCTGAGCAAGGATCCCCTCTTCATTCGTCTCTCCTCGCAATGCAATACGCTGCTCTTCAGTAATGGAAGTTGCTGCGGTAAAATCTCCTGTATCAAAAAAAAGTGTAAAGCTAAGAGAGATGAAAATGGTGAGAATTGCAATCGCAGTGGTAGCGCCAAGAAGTACCGGGAAAAAATTTTTCCACCACACTCTATCAAAAAGGACAAGTGTTAATGGCAGGAGGGCAAGATAAAAAATATAACCATTTGCATCAAAATATACCAACGATGATGGGTCGCGAAAATAACCATAGAGCGCACCTCCAATAAAAAGAAGTATAAGCAACAGCCACGGCATACCATAGGGAGTACTCTGAAGCACAAAAATCCTTTTTTCCCGTCGTGCATGAACAAACCATGTAAACATAACAATGACAAACAATGCAAGTCGAATACCAATGACTTCGTCGCCGACGGGCACACTAAAAAGTGCACCTTTATTGCCAATCACCAGTTCAAAAAAGAAAATCACGAGTGCCCAAGAATAGGAACGAAAAGCGAGGAATGTAAACCCAACGAGAAAGACAACGACAAGAAAAACGTGAAGCATTGGATATGCGAATACAATGAAAGAAAGAAGCCAAAGCACAAGCGTGCCGGCGAATCCTCCAATGGCAAGATATTTACTTTGCAGCATATGTTGGGCGAACAAAACGCCTAAAAAGCTTCTGGGGAAGCAGCGTAACAAGGAGTGCAATACCTGTCCCAAGAATTGCAGACGGCAAAAGGAGAAGATGTGCTGGGCTGTGAAATTTCTTGAAGTATCGCAGCATTGAGGTTTGATAAAGCAAGTGCCGGCGGAGTGGCCATAGTTGAATAGTACTCAGTCCTCCAAGGTGCATAGCACAAAAATTTGGATTATACACAATGCGCAACTTTCGCTCGCTCGCTCGTTTACAAAAATCTACTTCCTCAAACCACAAGAAATACGTTCGGTCAAAACCACCAAGCTGGTCATATATTTTTCTTCTGAAAGCAAAAAGGGCGCCTTCTACTTGTTCAACGTCAGCGGCATCATCATAGGAAAAATCAATTGCACGATACTTTTGCAGAGGCTCTGCATCAAAGAAAAACGTACTGAGTTTTGAAAGAATAATTGCCTGGTCGCTAAGGCCAGGAAAACGATGAACGGATCGCTGAATCGTGCCGTCTTCGTTAAGTACCTTACCGCCAAGTACGCCGATCGAACCATCCGCATCAAGTATCTCCGAAGCATGGCGCAGTGTGTCTTGATACACAACGACATCCGGATTAATGAGAATGATATTACGTCCTTTTGCACGTGCAACTCCTTGAGTAACCGCTGTTGCAAACCCAAGATTTTTTCTATTTAACACGTACATGCTATTGGGGAGGCTCGCAAGACTTGCTTGCGTCCCATCATGTGACGCATTATCAATAACAATCACCTCAAACGAAATACCCTCTGACTTGGAAAGTGCATGCAAACAACGCTCAAGTGCGGTACGCACATTCCAGGAAACGACAATGGCAGATATATCTGGATTTGTACCACTCATATCAAAGAGGCAAACGAAGATAAAGTTTGAAAAGAAAACGCTTGATCGCTGAGCTGCCTGGCAGTTGAAAGCGCTTTCGAAAATCCTCCTCTAGTATACCAGAGGTTGCAGCACTGATGGAGTGCTCGCGAATTGGAGTGGAATAAAGACTTCCCTTCACCCGAATCCCCTGCTTTCCAGCACGTGCAAGTCGCAACCAAATCTCCCAATCCTGAAACCTAGGTAGTGATTCATCAAAACCAGTAAAATCTCGTGCGCGGAGTAATGCCATCGTTGGTATGTAATTCTGGATCTCCAAAAGTCGAAGGGAAAAGCGGGGCACATGAAAAAATCGATCCCCAAAAATAAACGGGCCATATGCAAAACTCATGTATGGATGCATGTCCAATGCATTGCTGAGTCGCTCAAGAGTATCCGGTTCCAAGATGGTGTCGGCATCACAAAAAAACAGGTACCCATCATGTATGCCCGACGCGCCAACATTACGCGCTATTGATGCGCCACGTGAATCCGCACTCTCTGGTTTTGGATTCCTGATGATCGTCAGAGGAAGGCGATCCTTCCATACTTCTACGAGAGCTACTGTTTTATCTGTCGAATAATCATCAACAAGAATAATACGCTCTGCTGTTCTCGTTTGCAGAGCAATACTTTTAAGGCAACCATCGATACTCTCGGCGGCATTCTTTGCCGGAATGATGAGTGTTATTCGTTCTCCCATAGCAACATAAGTTCACGAAATTGATGCCCCCATGTAAAATGAGGCACGACGCTATCACGCGCAGCACGACGGAACTGCTCCCGCGGCTCATCTGTCTGCAGGAGTGCGCGCAACCGATCTGCAATGACTTCAACGTTCGTACCATCACCAACAAGATAGCCTGTTTTATTGTTGCGGACAATTTCTCGCACGCCGCCAAGTTCTGAGGCAATAACAGGGGTGCCGCATGCAAGCGCTTCCACATACACAATGCCAAAACTTTCTGTATCCGATTTCCCGATCATTCGTGTTGGCATCACAAAGCAATCCGCAGCGGAATACCAATGTCGCTTTTCAGCTACATCGGTCACGTTCCCCAAAAAGCGAACATGCTGGGCGACGCCCATCTGTTCCGCTAATTGTTCAAGATGCTGGTGTTCTGGACCTTCCCCAAGAAGTATCAGTTCTGCATTTGGAATGTCGCGATGTACTGCAGCAAAAGCGCGAATGGTTGTGTCAAAACCTTTGCGAGGTATCAGTCGCCCAATGGAAAGCACAATATGTTTATTGAGCAAATCATTCTCCGTATAAAAGCGCTTTGGGCGCTCAGGATAATATTCCTCCGAATCAATACCCGGAGAAATGATGTGTATATGCTCGCGTTCAACTCCGGCGCGCTGCGCCGCTCCCGCAAGGAAGCTGCCATTTGCAATACAATATTCAGCGCGACGTAGGATCTTTTTACGCAGAAAAGACTTGAAGGGATATCTGCTCCACTGAAAAAAATCAACCCCGTGCAAAAATGTCGACCAAGGAATATGCAACAGCATTGCAACCAAGGCAATGCCTGGTGCATAAGGAGCAAAATGCCCAAGAACGATATGTTCTACTCCTTCGTTACGAAGTATTTTTTTTAACTTCCAAACAAACGGTAACCATGCTGGAAACATCGGGCGAGCCGAAAAAAACGGAATCGTGTAAACCTGTACATTTTTTGGAAGTTGTCCGCTTGGTTTTTTTGGAGTAATAAGAACAAGCTCGCCCGGATACGCCTGCACGAACTTCTGAAGATACAATTCAATACCTCCAACTTGCGGAGGAAAAAAAGCCGTGATGAGCGCGATTTTTTTCATAAAGACTTCCGCATAAAAAGTCTTCGAAAAAGTGCAACAGACTCGCGTGCTTCCTGCCCACCAAACAACAACCACAGCATCGCATAACTCACGATGCCCACCAAAACAACAAATGGGAAGCTCAAAAATGACTTCACAAGAAGTATGATAAGCGCCATGCCTGCACCGGCGAATGCTGTGCGTAGAAAGCCAGAAAGCAGTCTCATGCGCTGCAAGGGCATAACCTTATGCGCTGAATAAGCATTGAGGAGAAACAACGCTATAGCGGTTGCAAGCAGTGCAATGCTGGTGCCAATATGCTGATACAAAGGAACAAGAATGAGATTTAAAGTAACATTGATAACAACAATGATGCCGAGATTGAATGTATTTCTTTTTTGTGCATTCGCCGCATTGAGGTATGAAGAAAAAATGACATTCACGAACATAAAGAACAATGCAAAAGCGATGATTTGCAGCGCAAAAATTGATTCATTGTACGCGTCAGAGAGTATGGGAATGATCCTATCCGCCAACACAACAATTCCAGCTGTAAGTGGAAATGCGATACTTGCGAGAAAGAACATGACGCGCGCAAAGAGACGCCGAAATTGTCCAGGATCAGAAACAAAAAATGTACTAAGGGCTGGGTAGACGCTGTTATTAAACGCAATGGGAATGAACTGAATTGCAAGAAGTATTTTGTTTGCCGCGGAGTACCACCCGACATGCACATCGGTGGCAAAAAGAGAGAGAATCACGACATCAATAAAAGCATAAATACGCGTGAATATGCCGGCAATAAGAAACGGCCAGAGCAATTGAATGAGAAACGTGAGTGTCTTCGTTTGATGAGCAAGTGAAAAAGTAATTTTATGCTTTTTCCATAATGCGATAAGTGCATAAAGAAAATTTACTCCAGCACCAAACAATAATGAAAGAGCGGGTATGTAAACACTCTGCGTAATTTGCATTGCAATAACACCAAAGGCAACAGCAAAAAATTGAAATAACGTGGAACCAATTGCTTCATGTTTCAAATTCTGAAAACCGCGAAACACTCCATAGAGTGACAGTGTCAGTGATTCAAGGATCGTAATACCACCAGCAAAAAAAATGAGTTGACGCGTAAGTGCATTATAGTTACCTGAGAGTACGTAGACAAAAATGACCAGCGCAAGATAGGTAATGATTGAGAAAAAAATCTTTATCCAGAGAATATTCGAAAGTAATTCCTGTGCCCGTTCCTTTGCGCGGGATACCTCTCGAATAAGAATCGGTGAGAAACCAAGGTCAATAAAAATGCCAAACAACGTCGCCAGTGAGATTGCGGTCACGAGTTTCCCTGTATCCCCTGGTCCAAGTACGCGCGCGTAGTAAATAAAAAAACCAAAAGAGAGCGCCTTCTGTATGATAAAGGCTACCGTGAGATACCCCGTGTTCCTCGCGATCCGAACGCCCCCCTGGTCAGCCGCGTCGGTAGGCATACCCTAACGCTTCTGCCATTGTGGCGCGCGTCGCGCCCGCTTCAATCCGTATTTCTTCCGTTCCTTGACGCGTGCGTCTCGGGTAAGATATCCGACTTTTTTGAGTGTCGGCCGCGCTTCTGGATCCACGCCAATAAGTGCGCGGGCAATGCCATGGCGAATGCACTCTGCCTGTCCCCTTACGCCACCACCAACGACGCGGACGGTGATTTTCCCTTTTTTATGACCACCCATTGCTTCCAGTGATCCCAATACAATCTGCTGATATCGTTCAAATGGAAAATACTCCGCGAGCGGCTTGTTATTAACAATAATCTCCGCCGGCTCCTTTTCATAAATACGCACTCGAGCAACTGCCGACTTGCGGCGACCAACGGCATAAACATACCCGCGGCGCGAACGCTTTGCTGGTGCAATGGATTCTTTGATTGATTTTGCAGCTGTCATTATTTCACGATCAAATTCTTGATAAGTTCCGCCCGCAAACGATTTACAGGAAGCATTTTACGAACAGCATCACGCAATACCCGTTCCGGATTCTTCGCCCATCGATCCTTTAACTGCGTCTTCTTAAGACCGCCAGGATAACCAGAATAGCGTGTGTATATTTTCTGCTCCATTTTTTTCCCGGTGAACCGGATCTGATCAAGGTTCACTACCTCAACCTTCACGCGGGGGTTCGTATTCGGTGAAAAAGAAGTAAGATGTTTGCCACGCAGATGATGTGCAACCTCAGTTGCCACACGTCCAAAAGAACGTTTTGCTGCATCAATGGTGATAAGTTCTTGCTGTGCCATGTTATACAAATTCAAGTTTTACCTGCCCCGCACCGTCGCCCTTGCGTGATGTCAATTTTGTCATGCGGGTATAGCCTCCCTTACGCTCTTTATACTGCGGTGAAAGTTTTTCAAGGAGTATATCAACTGGTTTTTTTGTCGGGAGAAAAGCGAGAAGCTGGCGTCGATTGTGAAGACTTGGATCACGGCCAATCGTAATCAGACGCTCTGTCTTGCTCCGCACCAGTTTTGCCTTTGCCGGTGTTGTCACAATAGATCCATGCACGATAAAAGATTGCACTAAATTCTTCAGCAAAGCCCTGCGAGGGCCTGATTTCCGAGAAAGGGCTTTCTTTGTGCTTCGGTGACGCATTGTTAGGCTTTCTTTACTTCAGGGGCTTCGTCCGCAGCGATATCCGCAGAAACGTCAGAAGAAGCGGATTTTTTTTGTGTACTCTGCTTCTTTGGGCCTTTCTTCACAATCATGAAATGATCAACAAGCATACTCGATGCCTCCTCCATTGCCTCTTTTGGTGAAAGAGAACCATCTGTGGTAACAGAAATGGTGAGACGATCAAAGTTTGTTATCTTGCCAACACGAACGTGCTCAACGTCATAGTTAACGGTACGAATTGGTGTAAAAATTGAATCAATAGCAATGCGTCCGATCTCGTTTGATTCTTCATCATCCTCTTCGCGCGCCTCAACAGGAACATACCCGCGCCCCATACCAACCGTCACTTCCATAATGAATTCCTTTGCATCACTGGTCAGTGTCGCAATAGGCTGATCGGCATTCATAACCTCAACCTGCGAATTCTTCTCAAAATCCTTTGCTGTCACAATTTTTTTGCCCTTTGCTTTAAGCGTAAGGGTTGCACTATCCGTATCATTCAATTTGAGACGAACTGACTTCAAGTTCAGAAGAATGTTGACCGCGTCTTCCTTCACGCCCTCTATGGCTGTGAATTCGTGATCAACACCTTCAATCTTCACTGAGGTGATTGCCGCACCGGGCAATGAAGAAAGTAAAACGCGCCGAAGGGCATTGCCGATCGTAACCCCGTAACCAGGGTAGCATGGCTCGAGTACAAAAGTACCCTCGCTCTTGGTGCTCTTCTCTTCGATGAAATTTTGTGGGAGTGGGAATGAGTCCATATAACGTGACGTATTCTTGTTTAGCGGGAATAAAATTCCACAATCCGCTGCGCTTCGATCTCCCTAGGAAGATCGTCCTGCTGCGGAACCGCGGTGACCTCCGCGGTATAACCGTCTTTTAATTGAATCCAACTTGGCGTCTTTTGTTCTTCAAGTGCTTTTGCGCGATCGACAAATTCCGGGCGTTGCTGCACTTTTTCCTTAAGGGTAATGGTATCACCTGGCCGTAATGTGTATGAAGGGACATCAACCTTGCGGCCATTGACCTTCACTTGTCCATGATTGACCATCTGACGGGCATGTGCCCGTGTCTTTGCCCACCCGGCACGATACACGCCATTATCAAGACGTTGCTCAAGTAAACGCAAAAGATTTGTTCCTGTCTCACCTTCTTGAACAAGCGCCTTACCATAATAAGAACGGAACTGGCGCTCTAATATGCCATAGATATAACGCGTCTTCTGCTTCTCGCGAAGTTGCATGCCATATTCAGACTGACGTCGTTGCCGCTTCTGACCATGCTGTCCAGGCGGATAGTTGCGTCGTGAAAATGCTTTATCATTGCCGAAGAGCGGTTCTCCGAACCGGCGGCTAATTTTTGTGCGTGGCCCTGTATATCGTCCCATAAGCTAAACGCGACGTACTTTCTTTGGACGGGGCCCATTGTGTGGCATGGGCGTGATGTCCTTAATAAGATTAATCGTAACTCCGTTAACATGAAGCGCGCGTATCGCAGCTTCACGTCCAGAACCCACTCCTTGTACAAAAACATCGACTTCCTTCAGTCCTGTATCAGCAAGCTTTTCCATAACGTCGCGAACAACAACACCAGCGGCATACGGAGTTGATTTTTTTGGACCCTTAAAGCCAACCTTGCCCGCAGAAGACCACGCAAGTACGTCACCATTCGGATCAGTAATGCTTACGATGGTATTATTATAGCTTGCAAGAATATGTGCATGTCCCAACGGAACCACGCGACGCTTCTTCTTGCCCTTCTTACTGCGGCGACGATCAGAACTTGCAACCTCTGCTGCCGACTTTGTCGTCGAAGCAGATCCGGCTTTACCGGGCTTCTGCTTCGTAACAGCTTCTGTTACTTCTGGCTTTGTTGCTTTTTCCTGTGCTTCTTCGGTCATAGATTATGTCTTCTCAGCAGCCTTACGTTTCCCAGATCCCATTGTGTGGCGAGTATTACCACGTACGGTGCGAGAGTTAGTGCGAGTACGCTGTCCATGCGAAGGAAGTCCCTTTGTGTGGCGCGTACCGCGATAGCTATTAATTTCCTTCAAACGTTTAATATTTGTCAGTACTTCACGCTTCAAATCACCTTCAACGCGAAAATTCTTTTCAATATAGGTGCGGAGATCATTGACTTCTTTTTCAGAAAGATCTTTCGTCCTCGTGTCCGCATGAATCTTTGTTTCTGCGAGAACATGCTGCGCGCGAGTAAGACCAATACCAAAAATTGCTCGTAGTGCTGCCTCAATGCGCTTTTCTTGTGGGAGTGTTACTCCAGAAATACGAACTGCCATATATTAACCTTGGCGCTGCTTATGTTTTGGATTGGCCGGACAAATAACCCATACACGACCCTTCCGTCGTATAACCTTACAACTTTTGCAAATGGGTTTTGCGGATGCACGAACTTTCATAGTGTTTATTGACGATACGTAATGCGGCCCTTCGTGAGGTCATAGGGTGAAAACTCCACGGTAACGCCATCCTCTGGAAGAATACGGATACGAAACATACGCATTTTTCCGGAAAGATGACACAAAACCTCATGACCATTTTCTAGCTCCACTTTGAACGTTGTGTTCGGCAGAAGCTCTTTTACGACCCCCTGCATTTCAATGAAACCCTTTTTATTGGTCCGAGGACCAGACGGCTCCGGGGCTGCCTTTGGTTCCTCGTTGTTTTGTTGCTGTTGATTATGTCGCTTGCGACGGTAAAATTGAGCCATAAAAAACCGATGCGTTCTCAAGAACGTGTACGCATCGCGTGCGATAAATAAAGCTGCTGCGTACCGATTCTAGACAAAGTCTTGAGGTGCCTGAGCAGTATACCAAAAGCCATTTCCCTGTCAAGTTGGCAAGTCCTCTGGAATGGCACTTTCGATCGTATCTTCTACAATCGCCTTAATTCTGCGAATTCCTGCAGCATTTGACTTCTCTGAAAGCAAAACAAACTTTCCAATCTGCGCAGTATGTGCAACATGCGGACCACCACAGAGCTCCTTCGAAAAATCCCCAATTGAATACACGCTTGAGGTTTCTCCATACTTCTCTCGAAAGAAGGAAAGTGCCCCTGATGCAAGAGCCTTTTCTGTCTCTAGTGTTTCCTTTTGGACCTCAAGATCTTCCTGTATCTTCTCATTAACAAGGGATTCAACTTGCTGGCGTTCCTCATCAGTTAATTTCTTTGGATGTGTAAAATCAAAGCGTAAGCGTTCCGGTGTGATGTCTGAACCACTTTGGCGCACATGATCACCAAGTATGGCGCGCAACGCCTGGTGCAAAAGATGCGTTGCGGTATGCTGCCGCGTAATGCGCCACACATCTTCTTTTGACCGGTCATCTAGGCTAAAGCCTCCATGAAGACCATGCCCACCAAATTTTTTCTCTTGACCTTTTTTTGAAATCTCTTTGTGCTCATCAACAAGCTTCTGCACGGCAGACATATCAAAGATATAGCCCTTGCGCGTCAATCGCTCTAGCGAAAAACCATATGTCGTATAAAGTTGAAAAACTTTTTCTGGCGTTAGCTTGCGTGGCGCCGGCTCATGATGACCTTCTATTGCAGCGGGCACGCCTTCTGCGGAATCCAATTTCCTAAGTAGCTTCTCAATATCAGTATTCAAAATTTTTGTATAGGCTGCCAGCTCTTGTTTTGCGCGCTCAAAAACATTCCGTTGCGTATTTTTTAGGTGTGGGTAAACCTCACTGTATGTTGCAAAAACTTCACGAAAAAGTGCGGGGATCGTTTGCGTAGCATTATCGCACTGATCCAAAGCGCGACGATAAATGCGACGTAAGATATACCCCTGATCCTTGTTGGAAAAATCCACTCCATCGGCAAGAAGAAAAACCGTTCCACGCATATGATCCATGATAATCCGTTCGGATGTTTCCTTCTCTGCATGGGAAAGTCCTTCGAATGTCTCATGCTTATGAATGGCACCATGCAATGTGTGATAAAGGTCAGTCTCATAGACTGAATTTTTTCCCTGCATTACCATGACCAAGCGCTCCAACCCCATGCCGGTATCGATATTCTTTGTCTTCATCTCTGTGAATACGCCTTTTGTGTCCTGTTCATATTCAGTAAAGACCAAATTCCATAATTCAAGAAAACGACCGGTATCACTATTTGGCCCATCATCCTTCTTCTCATCAACAACTCTACCAGTGAGATCATAATGGAGCTCGCTCGATGGCCCGCATGGGCCAGAATCTCCGGTGGGGCCCCACCAATTCTCAGCGCGTCCAAAGGCAAGAATGCGCTTCTTTGGGAGATGCTTCAGCCAGGCTTTTTCGGCGACTTCATCGCGTGGGGCATTTGCATCACCTTCAAAAATCGTCGCCCAAAATCTCTCCTTTGGTAATTTCATGATTTTTGTCATGAACTCCCACGCAAAATCGATCGCCTCTTCCTTGAAGTAATCATTCACGGAAAAATTTCCAAGCATTTCAAAGAATGTCAGGTGGCTTTCATCTCCGACGGAATCAAGATCGGCGGTACGGAAGCAGCGCTGTACGCTTGTTAATGCTTTACTTCCAAAATCCTTCTCTGCATCTTTGATGCCAAGAAAATATGACTTAAACTGCTGCATACCCGCCGAAGTCAACAAAACGCTCGGGTCATCATGTGCCGGCACAAGGGATGAAGACGGCACGCGTCTGTGCTTCTTTTCTTCAAAATAAGTGAGGAATGCCTCGCGAATCTCGGTTGCTTTCTTCATTGTATTGTCATTATACCACTTCCAATCAGTTCTGTGCCATCATAAAGCGCGAGAAATTGTCCTGGAGTCGCAGCGCGCTGCGGATGCAAAAACTGTACGCGTACATCACCTGCCGCCATGTGCTGCACGGTGCACGGCACAAGTTCTTGTCGGTACCGTAAACGCGCATGCAGTGCCACGCCATCTTTTGGCACAGGGCCAATCCAGTGCATTGCTTCCGCATGTACTTCCTTTGTGAAGAGTTCTGGAGCATGTGGACCTTCTGCGACTGTGACAGTATTTGCGTTGACATCTGTTTTTACGACGTACTGCGGTACTCCGTTATGTGCTATCCCCAGGCCAGCCCGCTGACCAATGGTATAAAAATGTGCGCCGTCATGCATGCCAAGTTTTTCACCTTTTGTAGAAAGAACAACGCCCTGCTTTTTTGCAAGACGAGATTCTAAAAATTCCTTCAGCGGCACTTCCCCCACAAAACAAATACCTTGGCTATCTGGCCGATCTGCGCTGGGCAAACCGCGTTCTTTGGCAAAAATGCGCACCTCATCCTTTGTCATATCCGCAAGTGGAAACTCCACAAAAGGCAACACCGCAGCGGAAACTTGGCTCAAGAAATACGTCTGATCTTTTATTGTGTCATGAGGGATATATAATGCGCTTCGATCTTTTGCATGAACCACGCGTGCATAATGTCCTGTAGCCACGGCATCCGCACCAAAGCTCCGTGCACGCTCAACAAACGCATCAAACTTTACGATGCGGTTGCACATAATATCAGGATTCGGAGTACGGCCAGCAGCGTATTCATCGAAGAAATATCTCATGACGCCCTCCGCATACTCTTTCTCAAAATTCCATGTAAGCAATGGGATGCCAAGATGAGCAGCTACTCTTAAAGCTGCCCGACGATCTTCACGCCATGGACACACCCCCTGAAAACTTTCAGTCCAATTCTTCATAAAAACGCCGATCACGTCATGACCAGCATCAACAAGACGCGTCGCAGCAACTGCGGAGTCAACGCCCCCTGAAATACCAACAATAATTCGACGATGTTTTCCCATAGTCAAGCACGAGTGTACGAAGTATGGAGCAGCGCGTCAACAGATACTCCCCCAACCCCGCAAAAATGAAGCATACCCCGCCAAAAAGCCACAGCGACTGCTGCGCGGTCAACGCTTCTAAAGATGCGCAACCTCACCCGGATGCAGCATGTGCTCGGCCGGAGGGTGTTGCCTTGTATGATTCTTATTGCGTCGTGAGCGATTATTCCGATCCTCATTACGGCCATCGCTTTGTTGGCGAATATTCTGCTGCTGTGGACGCTCTTGTGATTGCCGACCCTGTTGTTCATGCCCACGCTGCTGCGACGCTTGTTGATTTGGCTCTCGCCTCTTTTGGTCATGCCGCGGCGGCCTATTGCTGCCCTTGAATGAAACCGTGTGGGAACCCAGTGCATCCGCGAGACTCACTGCCGGACCAGTATCCACCACTACGGGTTGCTCCTCATGCGCTCTCTGTGTGAAGTCCGGTTGTTCACGCTTCTCTTCTCTTTTTGGGCGGTCATTATGATTTGATCTGCTCGCGTTGCTTGACCAAGGGGTACGTTGCTGCTCACGGGGCCGCTCAGTACTGCGGTCACCGCCAGCAGTGACACCTTGTTCTTTCATCATCTCCTGCAATCCTGACCAACGTATGATTTTATCTTCAACAACACTGCGTGGTTGTCCATAGCGTTCTCGAGAGACCTTAATCACCTTATCTGCATGTCCGGACTTGTTGTGCAGTGGTGGCAAGGTTAACGCAGAAAAAGGAGAAGATGAAACTCCATCGATCATCAACTTCAGATAAACATTATATTTGGTAAGGTTCACAAGATCATCTTCTGTAAACGTTGGAGTGAATTCCTTCACAAGTTCCTCGGCATCGTTCGCTCCAACACGAAACACCACCATAGAACCAACGTTACCGAATACTGCCGCTGAAACTGTTTCATCCAGCTGTTCAATATACTGATGCGCAATGATAAGATTCAAACGATACTTACGTGCTTCTGAGAGAATCGCAGCAAAGCTTTCTGTGGCAAAGTTCTGAAATTCATCAACATAAAGATAAAAATCTTTTCGCTCCTCTTCAGGAGTATCAATTCGACTCATGGCAGCGAGCTGCAATTTTGTGATAAGCATCGCACCAAGCAATGATGAGTTATCCTCGCCAACACGCCCCTTTGAAAGGTTAATGAGAATGATCTTTCTATTGTCCATCGCCTCGCGTAAGTCAATAGAGCTCTTTGATTGCCCAACAATATTCCTAATAATTGCGGAGGAAAGAAATTGACCAACCTTATTCTGAATTGGGGAGATTGCTTCTGTTCGAAATTTATCTGAGTATGCGGCATATTCATCCACCCAGAAAGACCTCACAATAGGATCGGAAATATGGGAGACAATTTTCTCGCGATACTTCTTGTCTACAAGCAAGCGAGTCACACCAAGAAGCGTGGAACCGGGATTTTCCAAGAGTGCAAGAATCGTATTGCGCAAAACATATTCGAGTCGTGGTCCCCAGGAGTCCACCCATATTTTCTTGAAGACGCCGATGAGTCCTGAAGCAATAAGATATCGATGTGTTTCATCAACTGCTTCAAGTACGTTAAACGCAAACGGATAATCAATATCTGCAGGGTTAAAGTAGACAACATCATTAATGCGATTTTGGGGAATGTAATTCAGTAAACGCTCAACAGTATCACCATGAGGATCAACAATAGCAATCCCTTCACCATTATGAATATCCTGCACCATCATATTCTCCAGCACAGTGGACTTACCCATACCCGTCTTCCCGATAAGGTACATATGACGGCGACGGTCATCACGTTTAATACCGAACAACCTCCACATATTGCGGAAGTTTGTTCGTCCAAAAGTGACGATAGAATCCTGTGCTGGTTCAAAATCTACTGCCATGTTATGCGATAGGGAGATTATCTGGCGGTGCCGCCGATGTATCTTCTGAAGGAACGCTGTGCTCACTCGCGGCTGCCGCTCGTTCTTCAAGGGTTGCTGGAAGTACCGTACCTTCAAACTGCTCTTCTTCTGTTAGATCTTCTTCAACCGTTGGAAGTGAAACAGGCGGCTCTGATTTCTTTGCATCTGTCTTCTTCACGAGAGGCGCCTTCACGGTCATTACTGGGAAATGAAATATACTTGCAAGCTCTTCTGTATTCAGCACAAAAGGATATGGACCTACATCCATATCACGATCACGATATGCACTGATGAGTTTATTCTTCTTCACTGTTTTGCGCGCATCGGCGCGCCAATATTTCGCCGATGTCTTGGTCTTCTTATCAGTTTTAAAACCGTTGGACTCTAATGTATTGTACTGCAGCATGCCCCCAATAACGGTAGCAGGACGGTCATCTTGAAAAACCTTTTTTTTGGCAGCATACACAAGACGGATCTTTGTCTCATATGCATACTTGGAAAGCTTAATGCCAATCTGCTCAACGATACGCCGCTCATGCGGCGGAAGGTGTTGCATGAGGGATTCAGGTCCGCTATCTTTGCTTGAACTTGAATCCTGATCAGGCGGAATAATGGATGCAATAAGCGTCTGCCATGTTCCAGAGGCTATATCCTGCCCGGCAGTCAGAATACCTCCACCACCGCTACTACTCTTTGCACCGATGAGCTTCTTGATGGCGCGAAGGCCATTTTCGCGCCATGTTTCATCTTCTGGCGGACGGATGACAAACTGAAGCCAAAACTGCTCTCCCCGGCGAAGACGAGAAAGAATTTCAAGCAATGAAGCGAGTGGATCTAAAAATGTCTGTGTCAATGTGTGTTCAAAGACAGGGTACGTCACAATAGGAAAGTACTCTTTGTTATCCAATTTTAATTCTGTTCCCCAGATATCCCATTCACGATCCGGAAAACGACGAGGGATATCATCAACATAATCCTCTACTTCGGTGATCTCCGCATTCGGGTACTGCGCGTAAAAAACTGCCTCAACCATATCACGGAACTTACTCGGAACTCGAACAATGAACTGCACATAGCCGCCAAGACTCACTATCTCAAATGAAAGCGGCTGCTGTGTGTATCCCTTCCACCAGCGATCAATAAGATCGCCATTCTTCTTGATGGTGGCGAGATGGTTAAAAATATGCTCCACGGCCTTGGGTGTCTGTTCATTATCCTTTGGAATATCAATGGCAAGGAGAACCCACTTAATGCTCTGTCGATATGTTTCCTGGCGGTTACGAACAAAAATCACAGCAGCGCCAACGGCAGCAAGAACGACAAAAAACGCCCAGCCTCCACGCGCAATGAGGAGCCAAGTGATCGAAAAGGGATTGAAGTCCCCTGTATTTAGAAATGTTGAGAGACCCCCGGTTTCCATGAGGATATTTATGTTGGTGTTTCGTTTTGACTAACGGCAACAATATAGGTGCCATTAGCAGTTTTTTCAAAATGCTTTTTATTGGTCAACGCAAGATGTACGGTATTTTTTTTCACCATCCGTTGCTCCATGACCTTTTTAACGATTTCATCACGCGTGAGGCCCTCATCAGTCTCACGCAAAATCTCCTTAATAACATCAAGCACAACGCCTGGCTTGTAGCCCCACTCCTTAAGCCCATAAATACCACGACCGACCAAAACATAGCGGTCGTTAAGAATGAGTTCATTATGCACTGTTGGTGGGTATGCCTTACGCTTATCAAACTGCGCCTCATTAATGCGACGCGTGATATCTGTAAAGTGCAACGGCTCGCCGTGCTTCTTTAAAATGAGGAAGATTTTATCGTTCATGCGACGTGGTTTTACAGATCCCCACTCCGCAAGTCCATACTCATTAAACGGATTACTTGCAACCTTTTTGCTCAATACCAAATAACTCCGAACAACTTCTGGGGCAAGACGATCACGATGCTCTTGATGAAATGGCCTCTCAGTAAAACTTTTATGAATAACATCAAATTCTTTTGGTGCGCCGTGCTCTTGAATGGTTTTATAAATCTCATCCATTACTTGATGCACAAAATCCAAAGAAATATCGGAAAGCTTCCAAGAACGACGGAGTACCTCAGATTCTGGAACAGCATGAAATTGATCCTTCAAGAGTTCACCCATGAAGAAACGAATAACATTACGCTGCGCTGCATTTTCACCAAGGTATGCCAAAAGTGAATCATGCATATGATCCTCTTCCATAATGCCCCCATGCTCTGCAAGGAGGCCTGTGAGCGTCTTTTCAATAGGACGGGCGTGCGTATCAAACTCACTTGACTCGCGCATCTTCGCGATGGCCGCATTCTCGATCTGGCGAATGCGTTCTCGCGTAACATCATACGAGGTGCCAATTTCCTCTAGTGTTTCCTTTTTTCCACCCTGAAGACCATAACGCCGTGCAAGGACATCTTCTTCTTTTTTACCAAGTACCTTAAGCAAAAGCTGCAAGGATTCCTGCGGATTAAACTGCTCCAGCTTACTGGTTTGGCTCCGATCAAGGATGCGATCAAGGATTGAATCTTCCATATAATCTTATAATAGGCTTCGATTAGCCCCTGCTAACATATTGAATATAACATAAGTAAAAAAATCTGTCAACCCTGTGATACCATTTATATTAAAATCAGTCAAGTTCCTTCGAAAAAACTAAAAAAATTGCCCAGTAAACCGAGCCTACTACACTACTTTAGTTTCTCCTTATGCTGTCCCTTTTCTACGCGCCCAAATTACAAGTAACGGCCCCGCAATGTAAATAGATGAATATGTACCAACGGCAATACCAATACCTAAAACGAGAACAAAATATCGAATACTTTCCCCCCCAAAAAGAAACAACGCACCCAAAACAAGTAAGGCTGTTAGTGAAGTATTGATGGATCGGATAAGTGTTTCATTTAATGAAATATTCATAACTGAAGAGAATGTTTCATTTCCATACTTTCGAAGATTTTCACGAACACGATCATAAACAACAATAGTGTCATGCACTGAAAATCCTAAGATTGTCAAAAGTGCAGTGATAAATAATGTATCCGCCTCTAACCCTATATATGCACCGAGTACCGCATACAATCCAAGTGGTATGAGAATATCATGTATAAGCGCGATAATCGCACCAACACCATAAAACCACGCAGGTACCGGTCCAGCAGATACTTTTCGAAATGCCCACGTTATATAAAGGATAATACCCGTAAGCACTGCACCAATTGCAATGAGAGCTTTTTTCTGCAATTCACCTCCAATTGTTGATCCAATCGAAGAAAAACTTTTTTCATCAATTTGACCATATGATTCGCGTAGTGATTCAATCAGTATTTCCTTTTCATTATTTGAGAGTGATGTCAACCGAATGAAAACATCATTATCACCAGAAGGTTGCACGCGTACCTCAGTAATATCTTGCGCTATAATTACCTGTTCAAGAATTCCCACATCAGGTCGCTCATCTAAAAAACGTATGTGTAATAGACTTCCCCCCGTAAAATCAATACCCGGGGTAATGCCCCAAATGATCAATGCGAGGATTGCGAGAAGTACAAGGCTCGCTGAGAATCCAAGAGTAAATTTTTGCCAACGAATAAAATCAATCATTGTGTTTTCTCTGTATCTTTAACTCCAAGTAACCAGCGCGCGGCTCGCGAATCACTGGTTAAAACAAAACGCATAAAGGTTCTCGTGACCGTAATTGCTGAAAACATACTCACAAAAATACCGATGGAAAGCGTTATCGCAAATCCCTTAATGAGTGATGTACCAAACCAAATAAGTATCAGTGTCGTGATCAGACTAGAAATATTTGAATCACGGATGGATGTCCACGCGCGACGAAAGCCCTCTTCAATGGCAAAGGACACCTCCTGCCCGCCACGAAGTTCTTCTTTGAGTCGTTCAAAAATAAGAATATTCGCATCAACCGCAATACCAATGGAAAAAATAAAACCAGCAACCCCAGCAAGTGTGAGAGTTACTGAAAAAAGCTTAAAAATTGCAAATGTTACGAGGGTATAAATAGTAAGTGCAAAAACAGAAAGGAGGCCAGGCAAACGGTAAAAAAGGATCATAAAAATAATAACCGCAAGGAGCCCAATCACCCCAGCGATAATGCTTTTTTGGACACTTTCCGTCCCTAAACTCGCACCAACATTCTGTTGCGTAATGAGTGAAACGGGCACTGGCAACGCACCAGCATTTAATCGTTGCGCAAGGTCTTTTGCTTCCTGAAGCGTAAATGTTCCCGTAATGGTCGCGACACCATCCGGAATGACCGCTTGCACAACCGGAGTGCTAATGGGAGCATCATCAAGAAAAATACCCACAGGTTGGTTAAGATTACGCTCAGTAATCTCCCCAAAAAGAACCTTGCCTTCATCATTGAATGTCAACTGAACGGCTGGAGCGCCTGTTTGTTGATCAAAAATAACATCTGCCCGCTGGAGCTGCTTGCCAGAAAGCGCTGTGCGCACAAAATTGCTTTGAGTATTCTCAACTTCCTGTGTCGCGACGCGCTTAATGATATGAAAACCGAATTGTGTTTCAACGAGTTCAGGGAATACCCCGCCGTCTGACAACTTATCAAATAAAACATCATCAAACTCGGTGACAAAAGATCCGCGCGGGGCAAAGCCCAGATCCCCGCCTGCGTTTGTGCCATCTGGCAGCTGATTCCCTGGATCATCGGTAAACTCATTCGCAAGCGCAGAAAAATCCTCCCCTGCTACTGCTCGATCAAGCACGCTACGTGCCTCTGCGCGGATTGCATCGCTATCTACCGCCGCTCCGTCTGTGGGCTGGGTTGAAAAAAGAATATGTTGTCCTTGAACCTCTTCATGTGTTCCAGCTTCTTCACTGAGCTGCAACTCGCGAAAATCAAGCGTTGGCGTCTCACCGATCAATGCAATAGCCTCAGAAATATCTGTGATACCCGCAAGGTCAGCAATCACGCGATAGTCATCACCCACGACCTGTGTTTGCACAATAGGCTCAGCAACTCCAAGACTATTCACGCGACGCTCAATAACATCTCGCACGCCTTCAAGGGCATTCGTATGTTCATCGGATGGAATATCCTGCATGTTTGCTGAATAGACAAGATGCGTTCCGCCTTGCAAATCTAAGCCAAGGCGCAGCGGCACCTTGAAGGACCAGTTACCAATGCGAACCTCATTGCGCCGGGGATCCGCTATAAAGCCGGAAACCACCGCCAGCACGAGAATGCCGATAATAAGGAGAAATACCCGTTTACGGTTTTGCATAAACATCAGTATACCAAAACAGGAGGATTATGCGAGAGCGGGCTTTGAGTATTAATCCTGCACCCTTACTGGAGTGCCAATCTCTGCCCAGTTATAGATCCACTCGGCATTATCATAATGGATGTTGATACATCCATGCGACATTTTATGGCCAAAATTGTTGTGCCAATATGCGCCATGCAAAAGCCGCGGCCCATCAAAACGAAGATTCCACTTTGTTCCTGGGAGGTCAAAGTTGCTGGGATTACCTGGACCAAAATATCCAAAGTAATGCTTCACTGGAATTTTTTGTGAAATTGCAAAATCTCCTCGTGGCGTTTCAGAGGCGCCGGGCAACCCCGAGGAAATAAGAAACGTATTTACTTGCTGACCATTTTCATACGCATAGAGGCGCTGCTCACTAATGTCAACAACTATACGCTGACCCTGCTCACCAAATGTTGCGCGTGTTGCGGGACCTGTAATAATATGCGGGCTTTCTTTGTCCACTGAAGCGGCAACATAGATGCCGCCACGAAAATCGAGTTCATAGGCAAAAGTCCATGCCGGCTTTGGTGTGCCATCTGCGGTGAAGGTACGAACCTGAGGGCCGCCACCCGCACCTGCACCAGTGATGATCTCTGCTTTCCCATCAGTATTGATGTCTACAGCCGCAAGACTTGCGCCACCTTTAAATGAAGATGGATAGGCATAAAATTCAGAATAAATAGGTCGATCAACATGATAACCATACACTTTTACAATGGCGGGACCGCCACTCAGAATTGTTGTGATCACTTCTGATTTTCCGTCATTATTTGTGTCAGCTGCCGCAACAGCAACTCCGCCGCGATCCCATGATGCATATGGAAAGTAATCAAGCCCCAGCCATGTCCCATCCCCATCAAAGACACGAACATGCGGCGAGCCGCCAGGACCAGAGCCGGTAACAATCTCATCACGATGATCTCCGTCAACGTCCCCAGCGGCAACTAATACATCACCAGTAAAAACACCGTCATAGGGATAAAAATTTTCAAGTAGTACGCCGTGCATCGTAAATACTTTCACCTCTGAACCATCAGCGGATGCGGCGCCAGTAATAATTTCATCTTTTCCATCACCATTGATATCCCCTGTGGCAATATAAAGACCTTTGCGAAAACTTTCATCATAAACAAAGAAGGAGCTCAAACGCTCCCCATCCTGTGCAAGTATCCGCACATGTGGCCCACCGCCTGGGCCGGCTGCAACAACAAGTTCATCAACGCCATCACCATTCACGTCACCCAATGCCGTGCGCACGCCCCCGGCAAAACCATCATCAAATACGGAAAATGTTTTCGGCTTCTCAAGGCGTGAAATAATTTTTGCAGTATAAAGGTGCGCCTCGGGCGCGCGCGTGTCCGCTGCGTAAACGGCATTGGCAGACAAAAACAACCCAATAAGAATTGAGATGGGCAGTGCAAAGCCAAGATACCGGAGCACTATCTGTGCCATGTATTTTTCTTTTTGTATGAAAACGCCCGGTTGTCCGGGGATAGAGAGGTGAGGGTTGGAAATCAGTATCGCTGCCCGTTGTAGTGTCAGGAAGCCATATTGATTCCCAACCCTCGAAAGACTCTTTTGCTTTTTATTTTTGTTTGAAAAGAGCTTACAGCAGTAAGGATAGCAGAAAAATAGCCTCTTGTCAACGTTTTGCTGCACTCAGCTGCTGATGTTCCTCGCTATTGATCAACCCGCACTTTTTGTACTTCTTGCCCGACCCGCATGGACACAAATCATTACGCCCGATTTTTTCTGCCGTTACAGACTGAGCTGCTTGCGGTGCAGATGTTGAAACAGTGCTTGCACTGCCCATGATCTGCTGTGGCGATGTCAAATCCGATGATGACTTTGCTGCACCAAGTTCTATGGTCTGACGACCCGCAAGTGGTGAATGTTCAACGTGTTGTGCAATCACTACTTTGTAAACAGATGTCGCTGTTTGTGATTGGAAGCTATTCAAGAATTGTGTGTAGAGCGTATGCGCTTCACGTTTATACTCTATAAGCGGATCCTTCTGACCATAACCCCGCAATCCAATCCCCTGCCGAAGATAATCCATCTGTTCCAGATGTTCGATCCACAGTGTATCCAACGTGCGAAGCAAAACGCCGCGAAGAATTTGTTCGAGCCGCTCTGGATTTTCAAAACTCGCAGTGAGCTCGGCATAACGGTCTTCAGCAAGCTTGATAAGATACTCAGTAAGCTTTGTGCGGCGTTCAACAAGGCTCGCCTTCTTCCTTTCTTCACCAAGAACATCATCCATCATTAACCGCTCCTGCAACGAAACGGGAAAGATCGTATCAACAACTTCATACACCTCTTCTATATTCCACTCTTGAGGATTCTCACTGCTCGTGTGAAAAGAAATGACTGACTCAATTTCTTGTTCAAGAATCGCTTGTATGCGGTCATGAAGTGCCTCACCTTTTTGCTCGAGCAATTCGCGACGTAAACGATAAATGGCCTCCCGATGCTTGTTCATCACGTCGTCATACTCAACAAGGTGTTTGCGAATATCAAAGTTGTTTCCTTCTACTTTCTTCTGCGCCTGTTCTATTGAACGGGTGATGAAGCGATTCTCTATTGGCATATCTTCTGGCATACCAAGGCGATTCATCATGCTCTTCATGCGCTCGTTCGCAAAGATGCGCATAAGATCATCTTCAAGAGAAAGATAAAATTGTGAAGATCCGGGATCACCCTGACGTCCGGCGCGGCCGCGCAGCTGATTATCTATACGACGGCTTTCATGGCGTTCAGTACCAATCACATGCAAACCACCCAATTCCACTACTTCTTTCTGCGCCTCTTTGTTCAATGGAACACCTCCAAGAATAATGTCCACGCCGCGACCAGCCATATTGGTTGCAACGGTTACGCCACCCTTTTTTCCTGCCTGCTCAATAATGTGCGCTTCACGCTCATGATTCTTTGCATTGAGCACTTCATGAGGAATCCCCTCCTCGGTGAGTAGCTGACTCAGTACTTCATTCTTTTTGATTGAAACCGTACCAACAAGAACTGGCTGTCCTAATTCATGTCGCTTGCGAATTTCCTTTGCAACAGCAATATACTTGCCGCGCTCTGATTTATAGATTCGATCAGTTCTATCATCACGCTGCAGCGGCTTATTTGATGGAATAATAGAAACGTCAAGTCCATAAATCTTAAAGAACTCCTCAGCCTCCGTTGCTGCGGTACCCGTCATTCCAGCAAGTTTTGGATACATCCGGAACAAATTCTGGATACTAATGGTCGCGAGTGTCTGGGATTCCTGCTTAATATCAAGCTGCTCCTTTGCCTCAATTGCCTGATGAAGCCCTTCAGAAAACCGACGGCCTTCCATCATGCGACCGGTGAATTCATCCACAATAATCACTTCCCCATTTTTGACGACGTATTCGCGATCTTTCTTGTAGAGAACTTCTGCGCGCAAAGCCTGCTCAAGGTGATGCACCATCTCAATGCCACCAGCAACATAAATATTCTCAACCCCAAGCGCCTTCTCCATTTTTGCAATACCTTGCTCGGTGAGCGATGCAGCGCGCATTTTTTCGTCAATATTGAAATCCGGCCCTTCCTCAAGCCGCGTGACAAGCTGCGCATATTTACGGTAAAGGTCCGTTGCCTGCTGCGCTGGCGCAGAAATAATAAGTGGCGTGCGAGCCTCATCAATAAGAATACTGTCTACTTCATCGATAATGGCAAAGTTAAGGTCCTGCTGAACGCGGAGTGCCATCTCTGGCGCCATATTGTCGCGAAGATAATCAAAACCAAATTCTGAATTCGTGCCATACACAATATCTGCTTGATATGCCGCTTGTCGCGTTACAGGCTTCAAGTGCTGCATTGGACCCTCTTCACTCACCCCCGCATCAAACTGATACGCCTGCTCGTGTTGCAAACATGAAACGGTCAGGCCAAGCGCGTCATATACCTGCCCCATCCATTGCACATCGCGTTTTGCAAGGTAATCATTGACCGTCACAAGGTGCACTCCTTTTTTAGAAAGCGCATTTAATGCCAATGCCAATGTTGCGACAAGTGTTTTTCCTTCACCTGTCTTCATTTCAGCAATCTTACCCTGATGAAGAACAACGCCACCCATCAGCTGCACATCAAAGTGCCGCATGTTCAGTACGCGCCTTGCTGTTTCGCGCACCATGGCAAAAACTTCCACAAGGTGGTCATCAAGCGTTGCCTCCTCCTTCTGTATCGCAACGCGCATTTCAGCAATGCGTTTCTTGATTTCCTCTTCTGAGCGCTTTGCTATTTCTTTTTCGCGTGCGTTGATCTGCTCAACGTATGGCTCCAACTTCTGGACAGCCCGTTCATTCGGGTCCCCAAAAAGCGAACTGAAAATACTCATGTGTTCTGTTCTTCGTCCTCTCTCCCCCTCCTACGAAACACTCTTCCAAATATTCGGCGTGAACCGCCCCCAAAGCGCGTAAGACCCCGTCTGCTTGTTGCATACATATTCCGCGGGGAAAGTATGCGTTTAAAGCGTCGGCGCACAGAACGCCGCTTACCCTGCTCATGTTCAAGCTGATTCTCAAGCTTGCTCATAAGCATATCAACGCCCGTATAAGGATCCTCAGCAATGACATGAGCATTCAGATGTTCACGCGATCCGCGAGAAAGCGCATTCACGCTGAAAACCTCACCTTTTGTGTGATGCTGGTCGCGGGTAATATTGAGCCGGACATCCTGCAAATCAGGCACGAGCTTTTCAAGCACGCTAAGCTTTTGCTCGGCATATGCCTTCAACTGATCAGGAATATCGTACTTTTTTCCGTAGAAAGAAAGATGCATACTTCGCTCTATGGTATATCACGCAGACTCCTTGCTGTCGAGGTCAAAAACCGAGGTATTGAACCTCCTCCTGCAACTGCACGCCGTAGGCGTCTCTAATCTGCTGTTTTATGTAGCTAACGAGCTGCAAAACATGATCTGCCGTTGCATCTCCGGTATTGATGATAAAATTTGCATGCAAAGGAGAAACTTCTGCACCTCCAATACGCTTCCCCTTCAGGCCGGCTGCATCAATAAGCCGAGCAGCATAATCACCCGTTGGATTCTTAAACATACACCCAGAACAAGCCGCCCCTATCGGCTGCACGCCTCGCTTATATGTAGCAATAAGTCGACGGATTTCTGCGGCAATAACCTTTGTATCTTTTGGATAGAGTAGAAATGATGCCTCAATGATTACTTCTTTTGTTCGTTTGAAGCGACTTGTACGATAGCCTAGTGCACAATCCTGCTTCGAAAATTCTTGTTCCTCTCCCGCCTCATTGACGATACGCACATGAGAAAGTACCGGCTCAATGCCTGAGGGGAACATGCCGCCATTTCCATACACCGTGCCCCCGATCGTCCCCGGAACGCCGGCGATGTTCTCAAGCCCGGCGAGACCTTCTGTGGTTGCAAAACCAAGCAGTTGACCATTGGTTGTTCCTGCGCCAGCGGTAATGACGTTTTCTGCGCGCGTATACTGACGATTTTCTGGATGAATAACCAGCCCACGAATTCCCTTATCAGCAATAAGAACATTCCCTCCCCCTCCAAGAATCGTTATAGGAATCTGCATTTCTTGTGCAAGCCTTACCACTGTAATAAACTCCTCGTTTGTTTTTGGTTGAGAAAGAAAATCAGCAGGACCGCCAATTTTAAAATAGGTAAAAGGAGCGAGCACTGCCTGTTCTCGAATAATGAGACCTTTTTCATGTGCACGCACAATGAAATTCATGACGGTATATGAATAAATTTACGTGCAAAGGCATCAATATCACCCGCACCCAGAAAAAAAACGACCGTGCTTCGATCAATGGCCTTGGTCAAGAATGGCGCAAGTTCTTCAAGTGAAACATCCGCCTGAACATTTCCACCAATAGAACGCACGGTGTCTGCCAATGTGTGAATGTCAATGTCAATAGCATCCTGCTCACGCCCGGCAACGTGATAAATATCCGTGAGATACAGTTCATCAGCAACTTTTAGTTCTCGCGCAAAATCATTCAAAAAGTGTTTTGTGCGCAATGCGTGATGTGGTTGAAAAACCACCACCAACTTCTTTTTTGGGAATACTTCACGAGCTGTTTGAAGTACTGCGTGCACCTCGTGTGGATGATGTGCATAGTCAGAAAAAATACGCGCGTCCTTAAATGCGCCTATCTCCTCAAAGCGGCGCCAAAGACCCGGAAAGGTACGCAATACCTTACGTGCAGCATCCATGTCATGTCCCAGCGCGGCAAGCGCGGCAAGCGCGGCCAAACCATTCCGTTGGTTATGTGCGCCTGGAATTTTAAGTTTTATTTCAGTATTCAGCAGATTTAAATCTCCCTGCGTGTCGCCAAAAGTAATCACCGTTCGGGATCCAGCGGCAGCCTTCAATGCATCCGTATAATGCTCTCCTTCTGGAAGTACCACAAAACCATCTTCATGCACCTGCCCAATGAATTGAATAAACGCTGCAAGCACATCCTCAAGGCCGCTATAGGTATCAACATGATCATAATCAACATTGGTAATAACCGCGCCAAACGGCCTGTACGCCAAAAAACTGCGATTATACTCATCCGCTTCAACAAGTGCGAGATTTGATGCACCAATACGGATATTCCCATCCCATGCTCGAACCTGCGAACCAATAAGAATCGTTGGATCGGCATGGAGCTTTTCCAAGCCCCAACCAATGAGTCCCGTGGTCGTTGACTTACCATGAGTGCCGCTCACGGCAATCAGCTGCTTCTCATCCATAAAAGCAGCGAGGGCCTCGGCGTACAACATCACAGGGATAGAGCGTCGTTTCGCCTCAAGGAGTTCTGGGTTATCCGATTGTGTTGCGGCAGTCATGACAACCATTTGAACATTCGCCGGAAGATGCGTGCTTGCATGCATGCCGATACGAACCTTGATTCCCTCCTTCATGAGTCGCTGCACCATTTCTGAATCTGCAACATCAGACCCACTCACACTATGGCCTGCCTCGTGTAAAAGTCGTGCTAAACCAGAAAGGCCAATGCCTCCAATGCCAATGCAATGCACAACGTGCTTAATATTTTTATTCATGGGCAAGCTCCTCAATATATTCAGCTGCACGGTCTGCGGCATCAGTTTTGTAAAATGTTGCCAGAGATGATGCAAGTGCTGCACTTTTAACTTCATCTTCCATGAGTTCCTTGATCTTTTGCTGCAACACAGCACTTCCCTCTGATTCGTGCACAATGACAGCGGCATCATGCTTTTTGGCAAACATCGCATTTTCTTCTTGATGTGTGCCAGGAAGCGGAACAAAAATCGTTGCACGCGCAAAAGCCGCAAGTTCAGAAAAGGTAGAAAGGCCAGCGCGACACACAACAACATCGGCTACGCTATATGCATTGGCCATGTCTTCTGCTGCTAAGAAAGGTATAGCATGATACTGCGGATGCTGCACATCGATCTTTTTGCCTTCTCCAGTAATGTGAAGTATCTGATACTGCTCAAGCAGTGCTGGGGCTACCGTACGAATCATATGATTCAATCCAACTGCACCAGAACTGCCTCCAAGCACAAGAAGAACCTTCGTATTGCCAATAATACCAAAACGCTGCGCAGCGTTTTTTACATCAGCTGCTACAAGTGCGTTGCGAACAGGATTCCCAATGCAAACTACCTTGTTCGCAGAAAAATCCTTCAGTGACTGTTCAAAAGTAACAGTGATCTTTCGTGCAAACGGAGCTGTTAATGTATTCGCCAGACCTTTACGAATATCCTGCTGATGAATAAGCACAGGAATACCCAAAAGAGCTGCTGCCCATATCACTGGCACAGCAACATAGCTCCCAGCAGAAACGAGAACATCCGGCCGCCAGGTACGGAGTTCTTGCAATGCCTCAAAAAATGCAATCACGAACTCGACGGGCACAAGGAGCGTGCGCCAGGAAAGATACCGTCTTAATTTGGTGGTCGTGATGGCAGTAAAAAAAAGTCCGGCATCCTCTGCAAGGCGTTGCTCTGGCCCATGCTGTCCACCCAAAAAATGCACCTCCGCATCTGGAGTGCGCTTTTTCACCGTCTCGGCCATTGCGAGCAATGGGCTTACGGACCCAGCTGTTCCCCCGCCAACACAAAGCATTCGCATACCACTATGCTACTTGAATCGGGGCGTCTTTTCAAGATGAACGCCGCCGCGTAAGCCACTGTGGTCGACTACCCTGCCTTCCTGTTTCCTTGGAAATATTGAGCAGGATGCCGACTGCACCCAATGAAACAATCAATGCCGTGCCGCCAAGGCTAATAAATGGGAGTGGAATACCAGTGAGTGGTAATAATCCGCTAATAGCACCAATATTGATCATTGCCTGCACAGAAAGCCAAATAGTGATACCTGCCGCAACATAACGCGCAAAAGGATCTTTTGCGCTGCGAGCAATGCCCATACCGCGAATAAAGAAGAAAACAAACAGGCCAAGAATAACAAGACCAAAAATGAGCCCCAATTCCTCTGCAATCACCGCAAAAATAGAGTCACCGGATGCCTCAGGAAGATAATTGAACTTCTGGCGTGAATGCCCTAGACCAAGCCCAAAAATACCTCCGGAACCAATAGCAAGAAGCGCCTGATTAATGTGATACCCAATTCCCTGTGGGTCTAACTCCGGATTCAAGAAAACATTGAGACGTGCGGCACGATACGGAGCAATAAGCACCAGGATAGCAAATGACGCAGCGCTAAGCCCAAAAACTGCACCAATATGACGCCATGGAGCTCCTGCGAGAAAATAAACAAGTATTGCAGTGATGCCAATAATGATCATCGTCCCAAGATCGGGCTGGGCCATAACAAGGAGTGCAAGAATGCCAAGAAAAATCAGAAAAGGTACGAGACCGCTTGCGATTGTCCCCATATGCTTCTGCCGCGCCTGTAGCCACGCAGCGAGATATAAAATGAAAGTGAGTTTCGCAATTTCTGTGGGTTGAAAGGTAAAACCACCTATCTGAATCCATCGACTTGCGCCAAGAAACTCTGTTCCAAGTCCAGGAATAAAAACTGCGAGGAGAAGCCCGAGCGTTAAGAGAAAAAGTGGCAATGTAAACCGTCGCCAGATGCGATAATCAATACGAAGAGCAATAAGAAGCGCTGCAAGTCCGATAATAAAACTGATCAACTGACGCCGAAAAAGAAAAGCTGGATCGTCAAAACGTTGAAAGGAGAATACGGAGCTTGCGGATGCGATCATAATCAAACCAATTGTACTCAATGCAAGAACAGTTCCCAAAAGGACATAATCAGGTTTTCCTTTTTGTTCACTCATGATTTCAATTGCTTCACTGTTTTCACGAATGCATCTCCGCGTTCAAACTCATGCGCAAACTGATTAAAGCTTGCCGCCGCAGGTGAAAGTAAAATAGTATCCCCGGGTTTACTCTGCTTCCATGCTGCGTGTACGGCATCGCGCACATTTTTTACCTGCATCACATGCTGTGGTTTATGTTTGCGAAATGCCTTCCTGAGCAACGCGCTCGCCGAGCCGGGCAAAAGAAAAACACGAGCAGCATGTTGATGGATTGCTTTTGCAAGCTCCACATAGGATAGTTGCTTATTTTCTCCGCCAACGATGAGCAAAATCGGCTTTGTGCTGTTTTGAAGTGCTTGTATCGTAGCGATTGGCGCAGTAGCAGTTGTGTCATTAATAAAAATTCTCCCTGCGAGTGTGCGCACGACTTCTCTTCGCCCGCTTGGATAATGCAGCGTGGGGACAATCGCGCGCAACGATGCCGTGGCTGCGCCCGCAAGTTTTGCGGCAAGCAGTGCAGCAAGAAGATTCTCCATGCGGTCACGTCCGTCATTGGGAAGCAACCTTTTAGGAACCAAGAGCGTTTCTTTGCCGTTCACGCGCATCATAACCCCCTTCGCAGAAAGAAAGGCACCATTCTCCTCAGCAAAAAAACGCCGAGAAAACCAATAGCGCCGCCCAGGAACTTCCGTACCAATCTTGCGCACAATAGCATTATCACGATTAAGTATCGCAATATCATTTTTCTTTTGAAAAGCAAAGAGCATCGCTTTCGTCTTTGCATACGCCGCAAAAGAGGGATAACGATTGAGATGATCCTCGTAAACATTCGTGAGCACAGCAATATGCGGTGATTGTTTTTGCGGCACCATGCCTTCGATATGCCAAGATGAAAGCTCCGCAACGATCCGATCACGGGATCCATAGCGATCAACCGCTGTAAAAAATGAATGTCGAATATTCCCAACCGTCGCAACGCGCCCTTGGCGCTCTTTGAGAAATTGGCCAATGAATAATGTCGTGGTTGATTTTCCCTTCGTTCCGGTCACACCAATGACCGGTATCCGCACAACAGAAAAAAACAAGGCTGCCTCATTAAGAATGGGGATGCCTCGCTTTTTTGCAATACGAAGAAATGGTGAATCATGATGCACTGCAGGATTCTGAATCAAAATATCTGCACGCTCAAAATCTTTCTCACGATGCCTCCCAAGAACAAAATGTACCTTTGTGCCACGCAATTGCCGCACTGAGGACTTGAGTTGCACGGCAGTTTTGAGATCAGTCACTGTTACCTGCGCACCATGACGAAGCAACCATTTGGTTACGCCAAGACCGCCTTGATGCACGCCAAGACCCATCACAAGAACATGTTTACCGCGTATCGCGGCCATAGTATGCATACTCATATATCAGAAATTCTGATCTATGAGGAAGAGTACCACGCCGATAAGAGTAAAGACACCAGAAATAACCCAAAAACGCATGACAATCCGAGATTCCGGCCAACCTTTGGCTTCAAAATGATGATGAATAGGTGCCGAAAGGAAGACCTTTTTGTGGCGAATCTTCTTTGAAAGTACCTGCACAATGACCGAAAAAGATTCCAGAACAAAAACAATACCAATGATCGGAAGCAAAAAAACGGTATTCGTAAGCATTGCCACAATACCAAGCGTGACTCCAAGACTCATGGAGCCAGTATCTCCCATGAAGAAACGGGCGGGTTGAATATTGAACCAAAGAAAAGCAAGCAGCGCGCCGGCAATAACAATACAGAGCGTCGCGAGTTGAAAACGTTCCTGTGCAAATGCAATAGCGCCATACCCTGCAAAGGCTGTCAGAAGGACGCCTCCAGCAAGACCATCAAGGCCGTCGGTTTCATTCACAGAGAATGACGTGGCGACAATAATAAAAATGAAGACAGGTATATACCACCAACCAATATCAAAATCCCCGATAAACGGTACGTGAATTGCGGTGAAATCAAGCTTAAAGAAAAACCAGTACGCACCAATGATAGCGATGAGCGTATAAATGACCAACCGATGTGAAACGCGCAACCCTCCCTGCTTGCTCCCACGCTGCAAAACATTATAGATATCATCAAGCAAGCCAACGAGTGCTGCAGCAAACAGCGCACCAAGTGGTAACCATGTTTGTGAACGAGAAAGAAAGTTCATGCGCTGCCAAAAAGGATCATCAGTGAGTACGCTCAATAAAAAAAATATTGCCGTAACAAGCAACACCGTTCCCCAAATAAGAATACCCCCCATTGCGGGCGTACCGGCTTTCTTTGCGTGGAGTTTTGAATAGATAGGCGTTGTTCCATCATTGCGAATACTCTTACCCACATTCAAACGGTCCAAAATATTTGTCAGCAACGGCGTCAATAAAATTGCCGCCACAAACGTGATGGTTGAAAGAAAAAATATTTTGATGATTTCAAAATGTTCGATCATAGCAAATTGCGCGTGATCACAATGGTGGTAATGAGTATAAGAAGAGCGATGATTGCGGCAGTCCCAAGCAGTATACGCGACAGCATTCTATCAGAGCGCACAACCCAGAACGCAAGAATGCAATTGAAAATGAGTAAAGCAACACTGCCGGCTGGGAGATAATAATAGGCATACCACGGACCAATCGCGTCAATACCGAAGTAAATGTTATAATGAAGGGGTACTGGTTGCTCTGTTGGGATCAGCGTTGTAAATAACACGGCAAATGTTGCTGCATTCCCAAAAAGCCCAAAGAAAAATGGTAAAAGGAGAAAACGATCCTGAGTAAATCGCCGAAAACGTTCTCGCATGCGAATAATGAATAAAAAAGACTGGTTGCTTCTTATTGGCGCACTGATCATGCAATGCGTACTCCTTGTTATGCTCGCGGGCAGTGACGGCCAAACAATCGATGAAGCTGCGCACCTTTCAAGTGGCGCGAGTTATCTTACCACAGGCAGCTTCAATCTCAATCCAGAACACCCCGCATTCGTCAAGATTCTTGCGGGCTCTTCAGCACTTCTTTCTGGAGCTGATGTCCCCGTACATGACCCCAGCTGGGCCGCGGGAGATCAATGGAATTTTGGAAGGGCTTTCCTTTACCACAATACCGTACCAACTGATACGCTTCTTTTTCTCGGTCGTCTACCCATCATTATCATGAGTCTCCTCCTCACGCTTGGGCTCTTTCTCCTTGCTCGCGTGCTCTTGGGCACCCGCGCATCATATGTGGTTTTGCTGCTTGGAATAGTCGAGCCGACTCTTCTTGCCCACGGTCATTATGTGACAACCGATGTCCCTTTTACGCTCTTCTTCTTTTTAAGTATAACGTATATCTGGTGGACATTCCACACACAAAGTAGCTTTGCCGCGCTGATTGCCGGCGTCATGATTGGACTTGCGCATATAACAAAATTCTCTGCCGTTCTTCTCTGGCCAATACTCCTCGTTTTGGGGAGTGCGGCACTCCTCCATACACAGGATTGGCGGAACACTCTGAAGCGTTTTGGTGAAATATTCGGCTTTGGGCTTATTGCTACAGCACTATTCGTCTTTTTTATATATGGGTTTTCCTCACAAAAAATCATTACCGATCCTCTGGTCAATGATTTTTACGACCAACCCGAAACACGCATGACGAACTTTCCTTTTGGTGAACTCATTGGAGGTAAGAGTACACTTGCAACGATTATTCAATCGTTTGCACACAATGTACCAATACCCGCGTATGACTACTTCCGCGGTCTTGGTAATGTTGCAACGCACAACTACAACGGACACACTGCCTACTTGCTTGGAGAACAGTCAAACGCCGGGTGGTGGTGGTACTTCCCTGTTGCCTTCGCAGTCAAAACGCCGGCCGGCATTATGGTGCTCGCGGGGCTTGGTATGCTTACGGGTATGATTATGTCCGCGCGCCGCCGTAATGAATTCACGCCAAAGAAATGGGACAGGCGCCTAAGGGAATGGTACCGCTCCCTCCCCCTTGCCGCGATACTCTTCACTCTTGCCCCACTCCTCTACCTTCTTATTAGTCTTGGCAGTCACATCAATCTTGGTGTCCGGCACATGTTGCCCATTATGCCGTTTATATTGTTGCTGACGGGCGTGCCCTTTCTTATGACAGGAAAACGCTTTCAACGCGCGTATCGAGCAGTGCTTTGGAGTATCGTAGCTCTCACTGTTCTTTCCATTGGAATTGCGGCGCCATACTTCACATCATATTTTTCAGAATTCGTCGGGGGTTGGCCACAAGGACCGCGATATCTGCTTGACTCTAACTACGACTGGGGGCAGGACATCAAGCGTCTCAAAAAGTTTTTGAACGATGCTTCTATGCCAGAACCCATCCGTTTTGCATATTTTGGCAGTGCGGATATACCCGCATATTTTGAACGTGGATTTGCTGCACTCCCAACTGATACAGAAGTTGCACAGAAAGGCATACCCAAGAATGGGACAGTTGTGATCTCCGCCGGCATTTATCATTCGCTTGACACTCAATACACGTGGCTCTACAGCCAACCCATTGATACCGTGATCGGTACCTCCCTCTACGTCTTTATCTTTCCGTGATCACGTGACAAAGACCGGCAAAGTTGCTATAATATGCACAGTTCCGTTTAAACACTAGGGGGTTGCGAGCACAAACTGAAAACACAAAACTCCGGGAAACGCTCCTGAAAGATAAAATTCTTTCTGAAGCACAAATCAAGGTACTGGAAAAGAAACTCCAGACAACCGGAAAAACGCTTACAGAGCAAATACTGGAGGATCGGCTTCTCTCCGAGCAGATCCTTTTTGAGGCTGTCGCAAATAGTTATGGCGTGCCCTTTGTTGACCTTTCAAATGAAACAATACGCCGGGATATTCTTGAACTCGTCCCAGAACCCATTGTACAGGTACATCAAGTTGTTGCCTTTGAACGCGATGAATCAACCGTAAAGCTCGCGATGCTTGATCCAACGGATTTACAGACACTCGAATTTATCGAAAAGAAAACAGGGCTCACGCCCGAAGTGCATGTGACCACCCAATCGAGTGTGCAATCAGTGCTGAAACAATATCATAAGGGTCTCAAAGCTGAGCTCAAAGAAATCTCCGGAGCAAAAAATAAGGATGAAGAGGAGGGAGCTCCAAAAGAAAAGGACCTCAAACAACTTGCCGAGGACCTTCCTGTCGTCCGTATTGTTGATACATTGCTTGAATATGCCATTCTCGAAGGTGCTTCAGATATTCACATTGAACCACTTGAAAAAGAAACCATCGTTCGTTATCGCATTGATGGCGTGCTTCGTGAAGTCATGAACCTTCCAAAAAATGTTCACAATGGTGTTATTGCTCGTATTAAAATCCTTTCAAATCTTAAATTAGACGAACATCGTCTTCCGCAAGATGGGCGTTTTAAAATCACAACAGCGGAACATAAGGTGGCATTCCGCGTTTCTATTCTCCCCATCTATGATGGTGAAAAAATCGTGCTCCGCCTGCTGGATGAAAGCGCAAAGGTTCTCACGTTAGAGCAGCTTGGTATGCAGCCAAAACCGTTGGAAATACTAAAACGCGCAATTAGTAAACCGCACGGCATTATCTATGTAACAGGACCGACTGGCTCAGGAAAAACAACGACGCTCTATACTATCGTCAATATTCTCAACACGCCATCGGTGAATATCTCAACGATTGAGGATCCGGTTGAATATCGTATGCAGCGCGTGAACCAGACGCAGGTAAGTCCAAAAATCGGTCTTACATTTGCCGCTGGCCTTCGCTCACTCCTGCGTCAGGATCCAAATATTATCATGGTTGGAGAAATCCGCGATAAAGAAACTGCCGAAATTGCTAACCATGCGGCCATGACAGGTCACATCGTACTCACAACACTACATACGAATGATGCGGTCACCACGCTCCCCCGCCTTGCAAAAATGGGTGTGCCGAACTTCTTAATCGCATCCACAACAAATCTTGTTATGGCACAACGTCTTGTGAGAAAAATTTGCGTACACTGCGTTGAAAGCTACACGCTGACGAAGAAACAAATTGAGGAACTTGGACAACAGATTAATGTCAGCGAGTTATTGCAAATTCTGGATCACGAGGGCGCAGTGGACCTGAAGAAACAAAATATGGAAGAACTGCTTTTTTATCGTGGCAAGGGTTGTAAACAATGCAATGATACCGGATACAAAGGTCGTATTGGTATTTATGAAGTGGTAGAAATGACTGATGAGATTGCTCAACGTATCCTGGATAATGCAAGTACAAGTGAGCTGACAAAGACGGCAATTGCACAGGGCATGCTGACGATGCTTCAAGATGGATTTATCAAGGCAAAAAGTGGTATCACTTCTATCGAAGAGGTGCTCCGCGTTACACAAGAATAAGTATGCCCATATATCACTACAGCGCTAAAAATGAGGATGGTGAGGTCGAAAAGGGACAGGTAAAACTGCCAAATGAAGAAGCACTGCGCACTCATCTCATCGGTAAGAATCTCGCACTCGTATCTGTTGAAAGTATAGAGGAAGAAAAAAAGAAAAGTGGTTTTGATGCGTGGCTCACAAAACATACGACGCGTATTTCTGTTGTACAAAAAATCTTTTTTACGCAAAACCTTGAAGTCATGCTGCGCACTGGTTTTTCACTTAGTGAAGCCCTGAAGACACTTGCGCTGCAGGTGAGTAACAAAACATTTAAGAAAATTATCGGCGAGTTGCAAAGTGATGTCGAAAAAGGACAAACACTTGCTGATGCAATGCGAAAACATCAAAATATCTTCTCTGAATTATTTATCAATATGATTGCTGTTGGCGAGGCGAGCGGAAAACTTGATGAAGTTTTGAAACGTCTTACGTTACAGCTCAAGAAAGACCATGCACTCATTACAAAAGTAAAAGGCGCACTGACATACCCTATTATTGTTATCGTTGCCATGATTGGTATTGGTATTGGCATGATCGTCTTTGTATTGCCACAAATCACATCACTTTTTGAGGGTAAAGCTGACCTGCCGTTGCCGACAAAAATACTGCTCGGGCTTTCTGATTTCACGCGTGAGAATGGTATCCTTCTTGGTATTGGCGTGGTCATTCTCATCGGCCTCTTCATTATGGGTCTTCGTACGCCTTCTGGGCACGCACTCTGGGATCGTCTTGTGTTGCGATTACCTGTTGCTGGAAACATCATTAAAAAAGTGAACATCGCAAAATTCACTCGTACTTTTTCATCACTCCTTGAGACCGATATTCCTATTGTACAAGTCATGGAAATCATTTCCCGCACCCTGAGTAATAGTCAGTACCAGAATGCGCTTCTTGCTGCGGCTGAACGCCTAAAAAAAGGAGAGCGCCTTACGGACAGTCTGAGTGGATATGATAGGCTCTTCCCTCCATTAGTAACGCAAATGTTCTCTGTTGGTGAACAAAGTGGAACGCTCAACGATGTATCGAGTGAAATTGCGACATTCTATGAGGAGGAAGTTGACAACACAATGGCAAACCTCTCCACGATTATTGAACCGGTTCTAATGCTCTTCTTGGGTGTTGGTGTAGCTGCTCTTGCAATTGCGGTCATAATGCCAATTTACTCACTTTCAGATACAATCTAAAGCATGGCAAAACAATCAGGCATCCCTCGCCGACCACTGCTGCAAATAAATCCCTTCCGCAACGCAATTGGAATTGATATTTCTGATCTTGTTGTCCGTGCAGTGCAAATCACCGGAAGACCCGGCAATCTGAAACTCCACGCCTTAAGCGAGCGCCACTTCTCTCCTGGATGGATGCAGAATGGTGAAATCCAAAATGACAAGAAAATTACCGCAGTACTGCACGATTTACTTTCAAAACCATGGATGGGTCGTTTTAGTGGATCATATGTCACCCTTTCTCTTCCCGAGCGACAAACGTTTCTTAAGCTCATCGATATCCCAAAAACCCGCGAAGGTGACCCAACAGAAGTGGTACGATTTGAAGCAACCAATCATATCCCAATGAATCTCAATGATGTGTATTTAGATTGGGAGTATGTTCCGGGAACAAAGGCCGAGGGTAAGGATAAACAACGCGTGCTTGTTGCTGCGGCTCCCCGCATACTTGTCGACAGTTACCTCAAATTATTTGAAGGCATAAAATTCAAGCCAATTGCATGCGAGCTTGAATCCATCGCTTTGTACCGTGCACTTGCACCGGCCCTGTATGAAAAAGGAACGAGTCTTGTGATCGACTTCGGTGGCTCAGAAACACTCTTCATGCTCGCAAATGCAAAAACAGTGCTTTTCACTTCTACCATTTCAAATGGCGGCGATGCGCTCACCGCAGCTATTGAGAAGAAGTTGGGGGTTTCACACACAGAGGCAGAAAAGGCAAAGGTACTCTATGGCCTTGAAGCAAAGCATGGCAAAGGAAAAATTCGTTCAATTCTGCTGCCTCTTTTCAAGCCATACCAAGAAAAACTCAAAGAAATTCTTAACTTTTATGTGGACCACTTCCCGACGCAGGATTCACTTGAGCGTGTCGTCCTTGCTGGTGCTGGCAGTCGCTTAAAGGGCTTACCTGCGTATATTGAAAACATACTCAATCTTCCAGTCGACATTGCAAACCCGCGCGGTTTTCTTGGCACACAGCGCCACGACCCGTTTGAAAAGCATGATGCAACGCCTTACGCGCCAGCAATAGGACTTGCGCTTCGCGAACACCTCCATGATAACACTTAACCTTATCTCAAAAGAAAAACGCTCCTGGCTTGCAGAAATCAGGCGTTTTGCTTATGCCAAGGTGATCGCGAGCATTGGCATCGCTGTTATTATTCTCGCTTCTGGGTATCTGTTTGCGATTCAAGCAATCCTGAATGACCGTCTTAGCGTCGTGCGTGATGAAATCACTGTCGTGGAGGCACAACTACCAAAACGAGGAGACTCCACACTTGATGATAGTATTCGAGCACTCAATGCGCAGACGCAGCATCTCGCAGATCTTTACAACAAGAACATCAGTTATTCTGTGTTAATGAATGAAATAGGTCAAAGCGTAACTCCCGGCATCGTGCTCGAAAAAATTTCGCTCAATACGCTCACTTCCTCACTCGTTCTTACAGGAACGGCAAAAACACGCGACAATCTCCTGGCATTTCAGGATGCTCTCACGGCACTCCCCTATATCGATGAAATGAATACGCCACTTTCAACCTTCACGCAACGCGAAAATATTCCGTTTGACTACAACATTTCACTTAACCTTGAAGCGATCATCGCAGCGCAACAATCATGAAACGGTTTTTGAGTAAAACGGGCATCTTATACTTTAGTGCAACGATTGCAGTAATTGCGGGCTGGCTTCTTGTTATCACGCCGCTCCAAGGAAGTTTCACCGATATTCAGGCAACAATATCAAATGAAGAAACGCGCCGGATTGCGCTGGAGGCGCGTATCGTCGACCCGCAACAAAAAGAACGTGAACTTCTTGCGGTCACTGAAAAATTGACAACGCTGGATCCTTTCTACTTTACAGACGAAAAGGCCTTGGAACTCTTTACGGAATTCGAGCGATTTGCAAATCTTGCGGATATAGACATGACCTTCTCACTCGCAGCAGAAACAGGAGCGGATGCGGAAAGTATTGGCATACGCTTTAATATCACAGGAGCGTTTGCCAGCACGATGGCATTTGTGCAATCACTTGAACGAATGCCGATGGTCATGGTCATGGATAGCATCGAATTCATGACCCAGGGAAATACCACAACGACAACAATAGCGGCTCGCGTTTTTACGCCAGCACAAGCACTATGATACAAAAACCTTCACTGCTGAAACATATTCGTCGGCATGGCATTCTGCTGACCATTCTTTTAAGTCTTCTCTTTCTTGGCACAATTGTGCTGAGCGGTCTCTCTTCGCTCAATATTGCAGAAACGACACTCATGCCGACGGCGCGACAAATAACCGTGGACGAGAATCGCTATAATGAAGTGATGCAAAACGAGGAAAGCCGCGAGATACATCTGCCTGTTCCTGTCAGTAATCCTTTTGCCGCAAATGAGAGTTGACAGATCATAAGGATTCACGTAGCATCATCGTTACATTCATTGATTAATTTATGGCACATACCAAAGCAGGGGGCTCAACCTCACTCGGCCGAGACTCCCAGGCAAAACGCCTCGGCGTAAAACGTTCTGAGGGCGCAACCGTACGGGAAGGTTCCATCATTATCCGGCAACGAGGGACAAAGTACATCCCCGGAAAAAACGTTCGCAAAGGGGAAGATGATACCCTTTATGCCGTTCAGAAGGGCACGGTACACTTCCTCCAACGCGCAAAAAAGAACTTTACCGGAAAGCTCAAAAAGCGCACCATCGTTACGGTGGTCTAACAAAAAGCCCCGCAGGTCGGGGTTTTTTGTTTGGCTATTTCTTTTTTCCACCCACTGCCGCTCGCATGAACGCAACAAAAAGTGGATGTGGGGTGAGTGGGCGTGATTGCAATTCCGGATGAAACTGCGTCCCAACAAAGAAAGGATGTGTTTCTTTGGGTAGCTCAATAATCTCTATGAGGCCATTATCTGGGCATACTCCTGAAAAAATGAGACCTGCTTTTTCTAATCGATCCTTATAGGCATTGTTAAATTCATAACGATGCCGGTGTCGCTCAGAAACCATTGTTTTTTTGTATGCATCATGCACAAGTGAACCGCGCTTCAAACGCGCACGATACGCTCCGAGACGCATGGAGTTGCCCATGTTCTTTGCTGCAAGATTTGCTGCCTGCTTATCATTGATATGAATGATGGGGTCCTTTGTATTTGGATCAATTTCGACCGTCTGTGCATCGGGAATGTTTGCAACACTGCGGGCAAACTCGATTGTTGCAAGCTGCATGCCATAACAGAGGCCAAGATATGGGATCTTCTTCTCGCGTGCATACTTCACGGCTCTGATAACGCCGCTAATCCCCCGCGTACCAAAACCACCAGGCACGATAATGCCTTTCATTCCTTTTAAAATTGAAAGGTCGGCTTTTGGCTTTTCAAAATCCTCAGAATCAATCCAATGAAGTTCCGGCTTCACGCCTACTGCCACTCCCGCATGTTTTATAGCTTCAATGACAGAAATATACACGTCCGAAAGAACATAATCACCAGATGAAAAATATTTTCCAACCACGGCAATCGGCACAACCTGACGCGCTCGCTTCATCCGTGCCACCATGGCACTCCAATCCTTCAAGTCCTTTTTATTTGCTTTGATATGAAACTTCCCAAGAATCTTATTACCGAGATTCTGCCTTTCAAAATTAATGGGAACGTTATAAATACTTTCTGCATCCGGTGCAGAAATAACATTTTCAACAGAAATATTGCAGAAACGAGCTATCTTATCGCGCCGTTTTTGGTCAACAGGATCTTCTGACCGACATACGACGAAATCTGCCTGCAACCCAGCACTATTAAGGGTACGGGAGGCATGTTGTGTCGGTTTTGTTTTCATCTCGCCGATCATCTTTGGAATGGGAAGATAGCTGACAAGCACAAAAAGGACACCATCAGGATCCGCAAGCTTCATCATGCGGGCAGCTTCCAGAAAAATAAGATTCTCGTATTCTCCGACCGTTCCGCCAATCTCAATGACCACAAAATCCGATTTATGCTGCTGTGCTGATTTCTTGATACGACGGATAACTTCATTGGGGATATCTGGAACCACTTGGACATTATCGCCGTGATAGCCAAGATTACGCTCACGCGCTATGACCGTTTCATAAATACGCCCAGTGGTCATGTAATCAACGCGGTTAAGGCTTATATCCAAAAACCGCTCATAGTTACCAATATCCTGGTCGGTCTCATCACCGTCTTGCGTAACAAAGACCTCGCCATGCACCGTAGGATTCATTGTCCCTGCATCCACATTCACGTATGGATCAATCTTGATCGCAGAAACCGTAAACCCTTTGCTCTGGAGTATCCTACCAATAGAAGCGGTCGTCACGCCCTTGCCAACGCCGGACATCACACCGCCGATAACGAAAATGAATTTTGTCTTTGCTTGCTTCACGTGTGTTGAATAATGAGTGAGAGTGTCAATATCTTTTCTCCGACAGTCATCTGCGCCGCATGCTCACCGAGCTTCTTTATTGGCTCACTTGTTTTAATGGTGGTATCTGGAACGACAATGTGAAATTGTTTTTTTATTGCTGCAGCGATATCTGCGGGCTTGACCGCGGCGTACAATGTTCCTTCAGGGTCGGCATTTGCAAGAATACTCACGGTCACATTGGTGAGTGTGTCGATGATCTTTTTTCCCCGTTCCCCTTGTTTCGCCACTTCCTTCTCACGTTGACGTGAATGTTGTGCATACTGTGCGCGGAGATCAGCGGTCGCAATACTTCCCAATTTTTTTGGGATCAACACGTTGCGTGCATATGCGGCAGTAATATTCTTTACCTCTCCGGCTTTTGCAACGCCCTCAACTGTCTTATGGAAGTAAATCGGGAGCGTGTTCATGGTTGTGATGTGAGCCGCTCTGTCAAGAATTCCAACGCGGCATCACGCTGTGGATCGTTTTCTTCAGTATAATCTTCATCTGTGAACTCGACAAGTTGGTCAGGGGTAAGACCGTCTTTTTCAATCGTTCGGCCATCAGGAGTAAGCCATTCTGCAACGGTAAGCTTCAGCGAAGAACCACCAGAAAGACCCTCAAACTCCTGTACGGTGCCTTTTCCAAATGTTTGCGTACCAATAATGGTTGCTGTTTCATAATCCTGCAGGGCACCGGCAAGGATCTCTGCCGCGGAGGCTGTTCCTTGATTGACAAGCACAACAACAACTTTGCCGGAAAAACTCACAGGTTGATTACTGGTGAAGGATTCCTGCGTACCATCCGCTGCTTGTTCAAGGACGATCACTTGTTCCCCGACAAAATGCCCTGCAATATTAATTGCCATATCAAGAAGACCGCCGGGATTATTACGAAGATCCAAAAGGATGCCATCAGGGTTCTGCAAAAGAATCTCTGCAACAACATCATCAAACTCGCGGTCGCTGTCACGGGTAAACGTCGAGAGCGTAATTTCTGCAATAGTACCGCTGTTCTCGGGCAAGGTGACCATCTCCCAAATAACACTTGGAACGATAATAATATCCCTCGTAATGGGAACATCGATTGTTTCTGTGCCGCGACCAAGAGTAAGGATCACGTCAGTCCCCCGTTCTCCACGAATAAGCTGCACCGCCTCATCAACAGAAAGCATTGCAGCATTTGTATCATCAATTGCAAGAATAACATCACCGGCAAGCACCCCGGCAGCTTGTGCTGGTGAACCATCAATGGGAGAAACGACCGTCAGTAGCTCATCGCGGTACCCGATCTCAATACCAATTCCTTCAAAAGTGCCTGAGAGCTCTTCTTCAAACGCTTCTGTTTCTGCTGGAGGAAAAAAGGTGGAATAGGGGTCACCGATGCTTTCTACGAGCCCAGAAGCTGCTCCATAAAGCAAATCCGACTGATCCACTGGCGCATGGAGATAATTCTCTTGTATGCGGCCTACGATCGCTTCAAGAAGCCCTGGATCAACGGTACTGCCCCCAAATGCCCGATCAAGCGCTGACGCAAGAAGGCTAGATCCGTTTTCAGATGTACGGTGCTGACCAAACCAAAAGCCACCCGCAAAGATGACAACGGCGAGGAGGATCAAAACAAAAACGGATTGCGAACGCGCCGGTGGACGCTGCTGCCCCTGCATCATTGGTTATCCTCCGTGATATCCGCGCCAATTGCACGTAAACGCTCTGCAATATTGCTATACCCGCGCCCGATGATCTCACTCTCTTCAATCACCGACTCACCTTCTGCAAGTAAGCTGGCAATGAGCAATGTAATGCCCGCTCGAAGGTCCAATGACTTGATATGAGTGCCAAAAAGCTCTGTCTTCCCCTCAATGAGTAAGCGATGAGGGTCGGCCTGAATAACACGTGCACCCATTTTTCGCAGTTCTGCCGCGTAGCCAAAACGTCCTTCATACATCGGATCATGAATAAGTGAAAGACCCTGCGCCTGCGTTGCGAGAACGCCAAAAGGCGCCTGTAGGTCTGTCGGAAAACCCGGATACGGACCAGTCCAAACCTTGAAAGACGAAAGGTCGCCGCCGCTTTGAATGGTCATACGGTTTCCCTTGAGGGTAAAAGGAACGCCAAGAGTATGCAGTTTATAAAGCACCGCTGTCATGTGCTCTGGGATAACAGGAGAAAGTTCCAGCTTCTTCGCAAGTAAAGCGCCAAGGACGGCAAAGGTTCCTACCTCGATCGTATCAGGGATGATCGCATATTCAGCGCCATGTAATTTCTTCACTCCCTCAACGCTCAATTCGTGGGTACCGATGCCGCGAATGCGCGCGCCGCATGCATTAAGAAAATTACAGAGATCCTGCACATGGGGCTCAGCAGCTGCTTGTAATATATTTGTCTCCCCCTTGGCAAGGACTGCTGCCATCACAGCATTCTCAGTTGCAGTCACGCTGAACTCAGGAAGGATGATTGTCCCGCTCGAAGGGCGCTTCATGGTAAAGGAATACATTTCCCCATCCTTCTTCACTTTACCGCCAAATTGTTCAACAACGGCAATATGCGCATCAAGAGATCTGTTACCGATATTGCACCCGCCTGGTTCAGGAATCGTGAGCTCTCCGAAACGGGCAAGCAACGGCCCAATCAGTAATACGGAAGAGCGCATGCTCTTTACCTTCTGCTGATCAAGTGCGGTAGGATCGATATGGGCCGCAGAAAGCACAAGAGAATCTCCCTCGTGCTGCACTGCCACACCAAGGCTTTCAAGGAGTTCGAGGAGTTTACGGACATCAGTGATGTCTGGTACATTATGCACGCGCACCTCATCACCCACAAGGAGCGTCGCGGCAAGGATCGGGGTTGCAGCATTCTTCATTCCTGCAATGGAAATGGAGCCTGAAAGCTGCTTCTTACCGGTGATTGTCATTGTTGCCATACCGCTGTAGTGTACGGTACAGATTCCTCTTCGTCAACGAAACATGGCCTTCATTATCACACACAGTAGAACACTCTATTACCTCGCAATGATCCTCCTTTTTGTGGTGCTTGCGCCATTGGTTGTGTTGTATGCGCAGGGATACCGTCTGGATGCTCATGAAGGCAGAATCGTCCAAACCGGCGTACTTGTTCTTACTTCAGAGCCGTCACGAGCGTCCGTGAGTCTTAATGGAGAAAAACAAGCTGAGCATACAACCTCAGAAATCAACGCCATACGTACTGGGACGTACACGGTGACCGTTGCAAAGGACGGTTTCATTCCATGGGAAAAGGAACTGGCCGTTCTGCCTGGGCGTTCGACAATTGCGGATGACATCGTGCTCTTCCGAAAAGACAGCACCATGGAAGACATGCTTCTTCATGATGATCTTGTCGCCGGCACGGCCCTACCAGGAAATCGCTTTCTTCTCACAACTCAAGAAGGGAATACTGCGAATCTCTACTACTGGTTCACGCCTCATGAAGAGCCGATCCTGCTCACGACACAAAAAGGCACCATGGCCATCATGGATGTGCATGAAGGCGCTCAACAAGTACTGCTCAAATTCGAACACGACGGGCTCGTCCGCTACGCTGTGGGAAATCTCGCACCCTATGCCGGAACAAACTCACCCCCGCGTGAACCGCTAGCACTCCTTCCATTGGATACATTGCTCCCGCCATCACCAGACGAGATTGCCTGGGATCTGCGCGACAGCACTCTTCTCTGGATATTAAAAGGCGGCACGCTCTCACGACTTGATCTCTTCACAGAAGAACTCACTTCCATAAAAGGCACAACAAAAAATATTCTTGCGAACGCTACGGGGTTGCTCCGCGTGGTTGAAGAAGATGGAACCACGCGTATTGAAAAAAATAGCCGTGATGATTTTCAAACTCTTTTCACGATCAACGATACAGGCTTCACGCTTCTTAATGAGAAAAACAAGATCTTTACGCTAAGTACTGCAAGAGAAACCGCTCTCTATGATGTCCCGCGCCCGGATGTTATTCGCAAGGAGGTTATAGGTGGCCCGGCACAAGACGCCGTCTGGCAGGGTAATCGTTACATCCTTTTGACCACCACAATTGGTATTGAAGTATACGACCGCACAACCCGCGCACGCACGCAACTTGGCCGCTTTGGCAATTCACTCCGCGACGTGCAGTGGTACGCAAATAATGCATATGTAGCATATATGCAAAATGGCCGCGCAACGATCGTTGAGATCGATCAGCGAGATAAGCGCAATGGCATTGCACTCTCCGTGCCGGATACAACGCGTTTACTGGGTTTTTCGACGGACGAAAAATTCGCCTGGTTCCTTGCCGGCACCGATGGCGTGATTCCCGGGCGCTTTTGGGCCGTACGATTGCGTTAATTCTTCTTGCGGAATTCCGCGGCAAGACGTCCTGCTTCAAGCAAGCTATCAAACGACTCCCCGCCATCACCCCACCATCCCTCAAGAATGGAATACGTTAACGCCTGCTTCTCAAGATACCACTGATTGACATCAGTGATTTCAAGCTCACCGCGCGCTGACGGTTTGAGTGTTTTTACGAACTCAAAGATCGTCGCATCATAGCAGTACACGCCAATGACCGCGAGATTTGAAACATACTCCTTTGGTTTCTCGACAATACGCACGATCTTGCCGTTTTGCACTTCAGCAACGCCGAGCTGCTCAGGATGTTCCACTTCCTTCAAAAATATTCTTGCACCAGAACCCTGCGCTTCATATTCCTTAAACGCATCAGAAAGATCGGCTGCAAAAATATTGTCCCCAAGATGCACCACGAATGGCTCGCCATCAACAAAACGCTCAGCAAGCGCTACCGCGCCGGCAATACCGCTCGCCTCTTCCTGAATGTCATACATAAAACGCGCTCCAAATTCCTTGCCCGAACCGAGAAGATTCAAAAAGTGCCCTGCGTGCCCGGGGCCCGAAATAATAAGAATATCTTTAACGCCGGCAGCAACAAGCTTTTCAATGGGGTAATAAATCATCGGCTTGTCGTAGACCGGCAAGAGATGTTTGTTGGTGACTTTTGTGAGCGGAGCGAGCCGCGAACCAGTGCCGCCTGCAAGGATAACGCCTTTCATAAAGAGTTTGTAGTTGGTAGTTTATAGTTGGTAGGAAGAATAAGAATATATTTTACAACCTACCACCTACAACCTTTGTTAAATATCTTGCCAATGCATCTTCCCACTCAGGGAGTGGATTTATCTTTATATTTTTCAGTTTTGTATTGTTCAGTACGGAATACTGCGGTCGCTGTGCCGGGCGCGGGAATGCATCTGAGAATACCTCCTCAAGCGGTGCATGTGTCCCGAGCAATGCCTGAATTTTCTGTGCAAATCCAAACCAAGAAACGCGTCCACTGTTCACAAGATGATAAATGCCGGAAGGTGCTGCTTTTGCGAGTAACAGAAGCGTTGCATCTACAAGGTCTGACGTGTACGTTGGGCTCCCCTCTTGGTCGCCCACAACGCGCAGTGCCTCTCCACTTTCCATCTTTTTGCGCATGGTGTCAACAAAATTCTTCCCATTCGGCCCATAGAGCCACGCGGTGCGGATAAGGAGGTAATTATCGGTCTCTTCTTGCACTGCCTGCTCGCCAGCGAGCTTTGAACGGCCATATGCGTTCAGAGGCTTTGGCTGTGCATCCTCCGCATACCCATGTGCATTCTGACCATCAAAAATGTAATCAGTACTAAAATGCACCAGACGAGCACCGATTTTTTTTGCTGCTGCGGCAAGGGCACGCACTCCTTCTCCATTCACCTTGTTTGCAACATCCTCATGCTCTTCTGCACCGTCAACATCCGTGTATGCCGCACAATTAATAACAACTCCGGGATGATACGTCTCCAAAATCTTTTCAACCGCTCCCTTCTTTGTGAGATCAGCTTGCGCACCACTAAAAAATAGCGCTTCGGGTAAAGCACGAACAAACATACTCCCAAGCATGCCCGTTGCGCCAAAAATAACTGTTGGACGAACAGGCTTACCGTTGTTCGTATTGCTGTTTATAGTAGTCAAGATACGCACCGGTCTTAATTGGCTTCCACCAGTCTTCGTTTGCTTTATACCACTCAACAGTACGCTTGACGCCTTCCTCAAAGGACACGTCCGGTTTCCAATCCAATTTCTTGCGCAGCTTGCCTGAATCAATGGCGTAGCGAACATCATGCGCCGGACGATCCTTCACGTGTTCGATCATATCCTCACCAAGTTCAAGCAGCTCAAGGAGCTTTTGTGTGAATTCAATATTGTTAATGCGCTCGCCAGTCCCGATGTTATATGTTTGGCCCAGCTCTCCTTTTTCAAGAATAGTCAGAATAGCATGACAGTGATCCTCGGTATAAATCCACTCACGCACCTGCTTGCCATCGCCATAGACCGGAACCTTCTTGTCCTCCAACAAATTGGTGATAAAAAGCGGAATGAGCTTTTCAGGATACTGATACGGACCAAAAAAATTACAACTGTGCGTGATGATAGCCGGCACCTCAAACGTCTTGATGTATGCTTCGATCAAATGATCAGCGCCGGCTTTTGATGCAGAATACGGAGAAGAAGGCCGGAAGGCTGCCTCTTCATCTGTCTCGCCCTTTGGAACCGCGCCATAGACTTCATCTGTTGATATCTGAATGAAGCGCGGAACCTTATGTCGCTTCACCGCTTCAAGCAATCGATACGTCCCGATAACATCGGTAAAAATAAACGCGTCCGGATCCAGAATCGACCGGTCCACATGCGTTTCTGCTGCGTAGTTTATGACAGCGTCAAATTGATGCGTAGCAAAAACCTCCTCAACCGCAATTTCATTCGCAATATCCCCCTGCACAAAACGATAGCGAGGATCGTCTTCAAGATCTTTGAGGTTTGCGAGATTCCCCGCGTAGGTCAACTTGTCCAAATTCACGATTTCAATGTCTGGACGATGCTTGAGAAAATACCGGATCGCGTTTGATCCCATAAACCCCGCACCGCCTGTTAGTAGAATCTTCATATTGTTTAACTATGAATCTCTCTTTCTCTCTTTCCCCGCTTCCTACAACCTACAACCTTCTTTCTACGTCCCCATTCGCCACTCAGAAAGATAGGCCTTTTGTTCTGCTGTCAGTGTGTCAATTGCGACGCCCATTGTCTTCAGTTTTGTGCGTGCGATCTGTTGATCAAGCTTCTCAGGAATGCGGTATACCTTTGGTTCCAGGGTCTTGTGATGCTTCACGATATATTCTGCCCCAAGTGATTGATTCGCAAAACTCATATCCATCACCGATGCCGGGTGACCTTCTGCAGTAGCAAGGTTCACCAAGCGCCCCTCTGCAATGACAATGACCTTGTGTTTTGCGGTGAGCGTGTATTCAACAACCTGCGGGCGGAGCTCTTCGCTCTTCTTTGCCGCCTTCTTCAGGCTCTTCATGTCGATCTCAACGTCAAAGTGGCCGGAATTCGCGACGATTGCACCGTTCTTCATCTTCTTGAAGTGTTCCATGCGAATGACATGAATGTCCCCCGTCAAAGTGACAAAGACGTCGCCAATTGTTGCGGCCTTGCTCATTGGCATCACCTGATACCCATCCATCTTCGCTTCAAGCGCCTTCACAGGGTCTACCTCTGTGACCACGACATGCGCACCGAGCCCGTCCGCGCGCATGGCCATACCGCGTCCGCACCATCCATACCCTAAAACAACGACCGTCTTGCCAGCAATGAGCAGATTCGTGGCGCGGATGATGCCGTCCATGGTGCTTTGACCAGTGCCGTAGCGGTTATCAAAAAAATGTTTGGTATCTGAATCATTCACGGCAATAACCGGCAATTTCAACGCGCCTTCTTTCTCCATACTCTTTAATCGAATAACGCCGGTTGTTGTTTCTTCCGTTGAACCCCAAAGCCCCGCTGCTGCGTCTTTGCGTTTTGAATGAAGCAGCGAAACAAGGTCAGCGCCGTCATCCTGGGTGATGTGCGGCTTTTGATCCAGCACGGCGTTCAAATGGCGGTAATAACGCGCTCGTCCTTCACCATTCACGGCAAAAACGGGAATACGATCATGTTTGACCAATGATGCCGCAACATCATCCTGCGTTGAAAGCGGATTCGATGCTGCAAGCATGACCTGCGCCCCGCCGGCCTTCAGCGTGCGCATGAGGTTTGCTGTTTCTGAGGTAACGTGCAGACATGCAGAAAGACGCACGCCTTTGAGCGGCTTCTCTTTTGCAAAGCGTTCACGGATCTCGCGCAACACTGGCATTTCACGCTCAGCCCAATCAATGCGCTTCTTCCCCGCTGCAGCGAGCTTCAGTGATGCAATGTCATACTTCATAACGATGTCTTGAATTGTTGTTTATATCGACGCTGCAATGCTGCAAACGTAAAGTGATGTTCTTGCGTGCCGTGCTTCTCAACGGCATATGCTGCAACCGTTGCCGCAAGGCGTCCGAGTTTTTCCGGCGCAAAATCCTCAAGCAGTCCATAGATGAGTCCTGCGCGATATGCGTCTCCTGCGCCTGTTGGATCCACGGCTTTTGCAACGCGCACAGCGGGAATGCGCATCAGATTCTTGCGGGAAGCGAATTCTGAACCGTGCGGGCCAAAGGTCGTAACAAGCGTACCCACTTTTCCCAGTAGTGCCATCCGAGAAAGCTTTGCATGCTTCAAAAGCAATCCGAGTTCATAATCATTGACAATGACCATGCCCGCGCCAGAGATCATGCGACGCAACTCCGTGGTATGAAATGTTGGCAGTTGTTGCCCAGGATCAAAGATATAAGGAACTGCGCGCTTTGCCGCGGCACGCGCAATACGCAGCATATCAGTTTTATTCCCTGGCGCAATGTGAATGATATCGTGTTTTTTGAATATCGGTAATGCCTTTCGCAAGGGTTGCATCATTGCGCCAATGACGAATCCGGCAAGCTGATTGTCATCACGATCGGTGAAAATGTTCGCCTGCGCGGTCAGATCATCCTTCATGATCTCCACATATTGCATGGAAATACCCTGCGCAGTCAGCCACGCGCGGTATGGCGCAAAATCGTTCCCAACAACGCCCAAAAGATATGAACGCTTACCAAGAAGGGAAAGAGAATAGGCGATATTCCCTGCTGTCCCGCCGCGTCGCTCATACGCCCGTTCAACGGCAAAACTCAGTGAAAGAACGTGGAGCTTCTTGGGGTCGATGTGCTTTGCAAACTGCCCGGGAAAAGAAAAAATGCGGTCGTATGCGAGCGACCCTTCAATATAAACGCGCCGTGTCATGTATGGATCTCCTCCCAATCGTATCCAATGGTTGGATCATTGTGCGGGATGCGTTCTTCGTCCGGCGCAGCGGCATTGTACGGCTCTGTGGTGTGGTAAAAAAGAATCACGGGTTCTTCTGAAAGCACTTTGTAACCGTGCGCAACGCCAATGGGAATCACGATCAATTTGTAATCCCCTTCACCAGCAAGAATGGTATCTGTTTGTCCATGTGTTGGTGAATCTTCACGCGTGTCATAGAGCACCACCTGCGCTTTGCCGGTAGCGACAAACCAAAGGTCATCCTGGGTTTTGTGCCAATGGAAAGCCTTGATGGTTCCTTGATAGGCAATAGTCATCGTGGTCTGCCCAAATTTTTTGAGCAGATTCTCGTCCGCCCGAACCACTTCCATAAGTACGCCAGGAGTAGGAACCACTTCCTGCGGGTCAATATGGTCCGGATGAACGGTGAGTTTTTTGATGATTACGCCATTGATCATGCTGAATCAGAATACCAAGAATGAAACCCTTTTTCAAGATGAGAACCAATTCTTTAAAATGTCTTTTACTTTATTCACTATACCCTCTGCGGTGATTGGTGGTTTAGTAAGGGTGAGCGAAACATCACCAAACGTAAGCGGCAACGCGGTTTCATCATCAGTCAAAAGCACGAATCGATACCCTGCATCAGTTTGAACAAGTGAGTTGAGGGGAAATGTTGCCCCGGTCAAAAATACCCCATCCGATGTCTTCTCTGGTTCCCTATATTCTGCATAAAGATACTTTATGTCATACGCGTCAGCGACATTTCTTTCAAGTAGCGGAAGACTAAAACGCGGCACAAAATGATTAAAGGAATCAAGGACAAATTCTCCCTCCGATGTAAGAGTGAGCTTCTGTGATGCAAAAGTGATGCTCTGCTCTGCGTCAGAAAAAACAAAATGCCGTTTTCCTCCCGCGGGAATAGTCTCGTCTTTTTCGTTGATAGTAACAACCGCAGATTTTGTATCAGCATTCTGGATATTCATACTAAAACCTACCAATGAGAGAGAAATTGGCTCGGCGGATTCTGCGCGCAAGACATCGGTCAAAACGAGTTGGCTAGTGCTCGCTGCTATTGAGGTAATAACCACATCACTATTCGCCTCAAGAACAAGCCGGTAAATACCTGTAGGGATGCCGTCCAAAAAAATATGCATTGTCTGTCCCGGTCCGCGTCTCGTGCTTTGTGTTTCATCACCATCATCTTGCAACGTTTCAGCAAAGAGGCGTTCGCCAGCCTGATTATAGACAAAGGCCGTGATGCGATCCGGACCGTTCTTCAGATTTGCGTCCTGTTTGCTAAAAGAAATATCCAGTGGTTCATTTTCAATATAAGCATAAAAAGTATGCGTACCAAGTAGGGAAATATTCATATGGCGTGCATCGCCGTCCTCGGTATCAGCGGGTAAGCTTGGATTCCCAAGGGTAGTATTGAGCAACATGACCTCATTGCCTGGTGGTGGGGATGTTGTGAACTCCGCTATTGAACCATACTGCGGCTCACGTTGTAGGAGCACCATATCTCCTTCCCGTACCACATCCCAATCCGCATACTCTGCAAACGCAGGAGCATAGAGCGTACGACGAATATCCTCACGATTTGGCAACCCCACGCCAAGTATATCAATACGCGCACGGGGATTCTCAAACGCAAATCCAAGCTTCACTCCGGTAAACGGACGCCATGGAGAAAGTGTAAAACGCGCCCCATTCGCGATCATATCTCTGCGAGCCTGGTTGCCTACACCTCTCACCTCGCTGAAGTACATTGCGTCAGAAAAACCCTTCAAGACATCACCAATTGCGCTCTGATGAAAAACCACAGCAACGCTGCTTCCAGGAACGATAAGGCGAATGGAAATCCAGATCACCAGCGCAACCGGCAATAACCAGGCGACGATACGTAGTATTGAAAATCGTTTCATTATTCTAATGCCATTGGTTCAAAAGAATATAGTGGGTCCTGACCAATCATTCCAACAGGCACAAGAAGATACCCCTCTGCTGTTGCAATATCACTCAATACATCTACATCGCGTGCGGCGATATCATTATAATAAATGGAATACGTGCCAAGAAGCTTCGGGAGAAGATCGCGCATATCTTGCGAGATCTCATTATACCCCATAACGCGCCGGGCAGGGAAAAAAAGCTTATCCTTTGCGCCGGCAATAATCAGCGCGTCGCTAGGTGTTTGTGTCTTGATTGCCTCTGCGGCCTCTGTAATCTGCGGGATGTCTTTCTGAAAAAACTTCGACAACCCATTCTCCTTTTCAAAAATGACCAGATGCAAAGAAAATCCAAAAAAAGCAACAAGAAGCGTTGCGGCAAAGTATTTTCCTGCATGATGACTACTACGAATAATCTGCTGCATGCCATGCGCGGCAAGCGGCGTAAACAAAACTGTCAATGGCAAAAAGTACCGTACGAATGATGAACCAATGATAGGATGACTACTGCTTGTGGATGCACCATAATATGGTGTACCTGCGTAATACCAAAAAAGCCACACCGCAAGTAAAATGCTGCCGCTTAGCCACAGCATAGACCCGCGCACGCGTCGTGCAAATACAACAAACAGAACGCCAAGCGCAGCAAGGAACGTAAAAAGCGGGAAGAGTTCAAGCCCATACCATTGAATTGTGGTGCGATACAACGCGACATGAGTTGCAACCGGCATCATGAGACGAAAAAGTTTGTTCAACAGGCCAGTATCAACCGCGGCGATGCCTGCATCAACTCCGGCGGTGTACCCAAAAGAAAAGGGCCCGCCAAACGTTACATCATTCAACGCCAACAATGGAAGAATACCAATTCCAATACCGAACAATAAAAGAAAAGTATAAATAATTTTTTCTCGTCGCAAAAATCTCCACCACGCAATAAGTATGAATACACCAACCCACACTACTTCATTTGCCCGCAGCGATATTCCAAAACCGAGTATGAGTCCGCAAAGAAAAATGAACCATATGCGCTTGCTGCGATATGCATATATACCCAGCCATGCGGCACAAAGTAGCACAGAAATGAATGCAATGTTGTGCCAATGCCCCTTAATGGTAAAGAAAAGTATGCCCGGTGAAAATGCAAGGAGAAACAGGCTCAGTAATGCATTCTGAAAATTCCATACATACTTCACGATGCCAAAAAAAGCGAGCAAGCCGAGGGTTGCCAGTAATGGCGTCAAAAGAAGTGTTGCGTTTTCTCCAAACACGGCGCGCATACTGCCGAGGAGTAATGGAAAACTGAGATAGCTGGAGGGCACGAACGCACCATCCACAATCTCAATATTACGTGGACGAAAAACCTTTGCCGTATCCTCGGGCAAAGCGCTGCCAAGTGTCATTGTTCCCTCTTCTGCAAACTGTTGTGCGGCAGCGGCATTGACCACCTCATCTGGAGACGTAAAATGCTGCCCGGCAAACAGTGCAGTGAAGGCGGTACCGACAAAAAAAAGTCCAAGAATAACAAAGGGAAGGTGGCGCATAAACTTTACCTATCCCCCTTCTGTTGTGCAGCATAGGGAAGCACGAACACGAGTGCTGCGACATACACCAAAATCGGGGAAAATGGCAGTGGGACTTCCGGGAAAAACACCGCAACAAGCATCATAATGAGTGCGAGTATAATCCCACTATAAAAAAAGTCTCGCGCTACCAAACCCCATTGGATTTTAGGATAAATATGATTCATACCATCATCCTAGCGCAACATACGCCTTTCTACCACTATAGCGCCACACGCTCGCACAGGTGATACATCATGGGATACGCCACATCAGAAAAGAGTATTCCTAACATACTCGGGATTGCACATGATGGAAATCATTTGTTCCAATGCCCAAAAAACAGTACAATCACATGCATAGTAAAACCTCTACGTATGTTACGAAAAATTCTTCACCTTTCTACTAGCTTGGGCTTGGAGCTGGTTATCGCCAGGGTGATCAAGGCAATTCCATGGCTCAATGCATTTCTCCTCAAAAATGGCTGGAGCGACAAAAACGATAAAAATTCGCACCTCATTTACGATAATATCAAAAAATATTTTAGCGCTGCTGAAATCTCCCTGGGTGGGAAAAAAATCCTAGAAATCGGCAGTGGCCGGGCGTATTCTCTCGGTGCTCTCTTCATTTCACAATCTCACGCGAAGTCATTTCTTGCGAGTGACCCTTTTAATAAACACTATGATGGCGAGCAGCCGCCCGTCGATGCTCATGGCATTACATTTGAAAAAATAGATTTCACCAATGTTCATGACATTCAAAAATACGAAAAAACTTTTGACGTCGTACTTTCAACGGCAGTTCTGGAACACATTCATCGTGACGTATGCGAGCAGTTGGTCAAAAATATGAATCATGTTCTGGCGCCGGGCGGATACGCCTTTCATCAAATAGATTTTAAGGATCATTTCAACGGTAAACACTTACCGTTTAACTTCTATAAATACTCCAACACGCAGTGGGAAGCAGCGACAAGAAATACTATTTTTTATACCAACCGACTCCGTTACTCCGATTGGAAACATTTCTTCCAAAATAACGGTTTTCAGATTATAAACCTCCACAAATATCATAAAGAAAATCCGACGTTTCCAAAAAAGATTGCGTCTGATTTTCGGTCATATGGCCGTGATGATCTGGAAGTTCGGGCCATGGACATTCTGGTACAAAAAGTTTCTTCTCGGTAAGCAGGCTTTTCCCCTAACTTCTTTACCTTTGTACTGTTTTTTGGTATAGTTCGTATGATTTTATTAGTAAGAAAACTGTTTTGAAATCGGTTTTAGTGACCGGAGGGGCAGGATTCATTGGCTCGCACGTCACACGTACTCTTTCTGAACGCGGCGATTCGGTGGTCATTATTGATAATTTTAACGACTACTACGATCCTCAAATAAAAGAGGATCGAATTTCAGTTTTTCTGAAGGAGTACAACCCAACGTTGTACCGAGTTGATTTCTCTGAAAGAGAGGCTTTGATCCCCTTGTTTCAAAAGCACCAGTTTGATTCTATCGTCCATCTCGGCGCCCGAGCTGGAGTGCGGGCATCAATTGAGGATCCATACATCTACACACAGGCAAATGTTTTTGGCACGCTAAACATTCTTGAGATGGCGCGCCAATTTAAAGTTCCGCAGGTTGTCCTTGCGTCAACCTCTGCGGTCTACGGCGGTAATAAAAAAATCCCCTTTTCCGAAACAGACCCCGTTGATAAACCAATTTCACCGTATGCCGCAACAAAGAAAGCAACGGAACTGATGGCCTACACCTACCATCACCTCCATAAGTTACAGTGCACCTGTTTACGTTTTTTCACTGTGTATGGACCCTGGGGTCGGCCCGACATGGCACTTTTTAAATTCACCAAAAATATTCTCGCGGACCAACCAATCGATATTTACAACAACGGCAAGCACCAACGTGATTTCACATACATCGATGATATCGTTGCCGGTATCCTTGCAGCGGTGGATAATCCTTTTCCATATGAGATAATAAATCTCGGTAATTCACATACAGAGGATCTTCTCCACTTCATAGAGATTATTGAACAAGTCCTAGGAAAAAAAGCTCGCAGAAATTTACTGCCCATGCAGCCCGGTGATGTCGAAAAAACATATGCCGATATAACAAAGGCAAAGCAGCTGCTTCATTTTGAACCAAAAACCAGAATTGATGAAGGCATCAAGAATTTTATCAATTGGTATCGAGAATACTATCATTCATGAAACCCATGTCAGAAAATAGCAATCTAGAGTACTCTGTTGTCATTCCGGTCCATAATGAAGAAGAAAATGTCATCCCACTCCACCAAGAATTGCTGGAAGTACTGCAGCATTTGGGGAAGGCATTTGAAATAATCTTCATTGATGACGGTTCAACCGATGGGACGTTTGGTCGACTCCAATCTCTCCACCCCGTAAAAATCATTCGGTTCAGAAAAAATTTCGGGCAGACGGCAGCGATGGATGCCGGCTTTCGTGCTGCCCGCGGCAATGTCATCATCACATTGGATGGTGATCGCCAGAACGATCCCCATGATATCCCTGCACTGCTCAGCAAATTGGATGAAGGATATGAGGTTGTTTCTGGATGGCGTTGGCAACGAAAAGACACCCACATGAAACACTTTGTTTCACGCGGCGCAAATGTTCTGCGTGGCCTTTTGATCAAGGACCAAATTCATGATTCAGGTTGTTCTCTCAAAGTATATCGAAAAGAGTGTTTTGAAAACCTCAACTTATTCGGAGAAATGCACCGATTTATCCCTGCTATTCTCGGCTGGCAGGGTTTTAAGGTTGGCGAGTTAAAAGTTAGCCACAGACCACGAATAGCAGGAAAAACAAAATACGGATGGAAGCGCATTGTGAAGGGTTTTGTTGATATGATTTCTGTCTGGTTTTGGAGGAAATATTCAAACCGGCCACTGCATCTTTTTGGCAGTGCTGGTCTCCTTTTTATTTCCATCGGGACGCTTCTGGGTTTTGGGCTCCTTGTTGGCCGTGCATTCTTCGGGTTGTCGCTGGCAAACCGTATCTGGCCACTCCTTGCGGTCTTTGTTCTACTTGCCGGTATCCAATTGTTTGTTTCTGGGTTGATGGCGGACATTCTTATTAAAATACACTTTCGCGAAAAACCGAGTTATTCGGTCAAGGAAGTATTTGAGAATAGTTAGCGGCACGCATGCGCATCCTTGTACTTAATTACGAATATCCCCCGCTTGGTGGCGGCGGTTCTTACGTTTCTCATGAGATAGCAAAAGGGTATGTTCGTCAGGGACATGCCGTGGATGTTGTGACCATGGGTCTTAAGGGACTTCCCTCGTATGAAAATATTGACGGGGTATCGGTATATCGGGTTCCTTCAGGAAGAAAAAAATATGAAATTAGTCATTTGAGAGAACAGTTGTATTATCTGTGGTCGGCCTATTTTAAGATCAAATCCCTGCGTCATCAGCGGCAGTGGGACGTATGCCATTGTCATTTCTTAGTACCGACTGGGATACTTGCGGTCATCATTAAAAAACTTTTTCATATTCCGTATATCATCACCGCGCATGGAAGTGACGTTCCGGGGCACAATACGGAACGCTTCACCTTGCTGCACAAACTCACTCCCCGGCTCATCAAGGGAATTCTCCGCAACGCTCTCCACGTCACAGTCCCATCGAGTTATCTAAAAAAACTCATTCAAAAAAATATCTCCGGCACGCGTGAGATTCCCATTATGGTTATCCCGAACGGCTCATCTTCATTGCATGACACTTCCATACAAAAAGAAAGAATAATTTTGAGCGTTGGGAGAATGTTACCTTTTAAAGGATTCCAGTACATCATTGAAGCATTTCAAAACCTGCACGCTTCCGATTGGCGACTTGTTTTAGTTGGCGATGGCCCCTACAAAAAAGAACTAGAAGCACAAAGTGCCGGCAATACCAACATACAGTTCACTGGCTGGATAAATAAAAATGACCCTCAATTCGCTCGACTCTATAATGCCGCCTCAATCTTCATGTTATTGTCTCGACAAGAAAGTCAGGGTATTGTCTTGGTGGAAGCAATGAGCACCGGCTGTGCCATCATTGCATCAGACGCGCCCGCAATCCGTGAAACCTTGGGGCAGAACAATAGCCTTATTATTTCACCAGATGTTGCTGCTACAACCAAAGCGCTGCGGCTGTTGATTGAAAACCAAAGCCAGCGCGAATTTTTTTCTTCTCAATCACAAAAACGCTTTAAGGACTTTACCTGGGATGCTATTCTATCGAAATATATGCACCTCATAACATCGGCCCATGAGTAAGAAAAGGCTTGCAATGATATTCCCGAAGGATTCAGAGGCGATGTTCAATGTTAACAGCCTATCAACTTTTGGTGGAGCAAGTGTGCAACTTTATCTTCTTGCGAGGGAACTTGGTCAGAACAATCAGTTGGAAATTCTTTCAATCATTCCTGATTATCCTGTCATCAACTTTCCTGATGCTGGTCTTTTTACGTTGGTAAAAACCACCCCGGCAAATGCCGGCTTGCTGACGAAGATACGCTCATACAATGCCACCCTTCGTAAAATAAAACCGGAATACGTTGTGCAGCGTGGATTAACGCTTTTTTCCTGCATCCTTGCGTTGTATTGTCGTCTATCAAAAATAAAATTTATCTACATGCTGGCAAGCGACTCCGAAGCAAACGGCCGATATCAACGTACCAACAGAAAGTGCGCCCTTTTCCCGCTACTGATCCATACCGCATCACTACTTATCACCCAAAATCATCATCAACAAGAGACGCTGACCCAGCGGTATCATACCCGCAGTGAGCTATTAATGAGTGGGTATGAAATCCCTGCAGCGATACCACCAAAAACAAACACGGCTCTATGGGTAGGGAGATGCGATCGAATGAAGCATCCTGAGATCTTTTTAGACCTAGCGCGACAAATGCCGCAAATACAATTTGTCCTTGTCTGCTCTCTGGGGGGCGATGCGGAGCTGAATCAACAAATCCGTACGCAAGCTTCTGCGCTACCAAATGTATCATTTAATGATTTTATTCCTTGGGCAGAAATCGATCGTTATTTTGCATCCGCAAAATTCCTGATCAATACATCTGACTACGAAGGCTTCCCGCAAACATTTGTTCAGGCGACAAAGAATGGTACGATCATTTTAAGTCTGCATGCAAATCCCAATAATATCCTACGTGAGTTCGAATGTGGTCTTTGTACGAATGGCGACATGGTAAAAATGAGACAGGCATTAACAGACTTATCTCGTACTGATGATGCGGCATACCGCGCCATGTCAGAAAAAGCATATGCGTATGCGTCTCAGTATCATGATATACATTCCGTAGCTAAAACATTGACTGACTTAATACGATGTTAACCAAAACACATGCCCCCATTTCATGAATCAGAAAAAGCGCATCCACGGGTGAGTATTGTTGTTCTTAACTGGAACGGATTCCAGGATACGTGTGAGTGTGTAGATTCGTTGCGAGCATTAACATATCCGAACTTTGAGGTTTTTATTGTTGACAATGCCTCATCAGGTGACGACGCAAAAAGACTTTCAGAAAAATTTGGTTCTTTCATCCGGCTTAAAGTGAATGACGCCAATCTTGGGTTTTCTGGCGGCAACAACACGGCAATAAGGCAGATAGTGGCTGAGGGGCAAAGCCATTATATCGTGCTGCTGAATAATGACACGGCGGTGAAGGAAAATTTTTTGACAGAGCTCGTCCACTCAGCGCAAACCCACAAGAATGCGGCAATCTTCGGCCCAAAAGCATTCTTTTATAGTTTCAAAGGACGGCGAAATGTCATCTGTTCAACCGCTGGGACGATAAACTGGTATGTCAGCCCTGGCTATTTCCAAAAGGACAAGTACAAATCAGATCAAGAGTTAAACGATTCTGCTCCCCGGGAGGCAAAATGGATTAGCGGTGCGTGTATGATGATCGACGCAAAAAAAATCGACCCATTATTAAATGAGTCATATTACTTCGGTTGTGAGGATATTGATAAGTGCCTAAAAGCAAAGGTACAAGGGCTTACCACGCTGTATGTCCCAACATCAATCATTTGGCACAAAGTCGGCGCTAGTAGGCCTCGTGCATTACGATTTAAGATACGAGAGATACTCACAAGTTATAAACTCATGAAGTATCACAACCCTGCTTGGCTTTTAGCGACCCCCTCGTTCTTCGTTTCTGCGGTGATAAAATTTCTTAAAAAGAAAGTCACTTCTTAAGAACGACCTCAAGCCCGTTACACGGGATCAAATGGCTGAAGAATACTTCATAGATCTCTTGAAGTTTTGTTGTTTTATTGAATAACTTTTGGCTGAGAATATTGATGATATGATATTTGGCGAAGGCATTTCTAAAAATTATCTTTTGAGAACTGATACCAAAATTAACGGTGTCATAAAAACTCGGTACCTTCCGCAACAAGTGCTCTTGGTTTTTGGAGAAATAGTAAAATGAATAATAGCCAAAAAACCGTTTATGAGTGAAGTCAGAATAATAATAAGGATTTGAAAAATGTGGCACAAAAATATCAACAATACCGCCTGGTTTTAATACTCTGTACATTTCTCTCATTAAGAGATCAAGGTCTTCAATATGTTCAAGGAAGGAATAGGCCCTAATCTCGTCCACTGAATCATTGGGAATAAATTGCAGACCTTCTTCCAGATTCGCCACAACGTCTACCTGGGGCAGATCAATGATGTCGAGGTTGATCACATCCTTTTCTTTTGTATTTCCTCCACCTAAGTTAAGAATGACCTTCGGGGAGTTCAAGGCGTCGCGTAGCCCAATCTTATCTAGGTGTTCCTGCATATTTATGTATTACGCTTATTAGTGAAAGGTCTTTATATTTAACTACAAAATATACTTCATAAGCAATATTCCTTGCCAAGTACGCAATGGCGGTACCAATGGCTGCGCCTAAAATGCCAAAAACAGGAACCAAAATAATATCAAGAGCAATATTCAGCGTTACCTGAAACATGCTCGTCATTTGCGTAAATTTATAGTCCTTGGTGGCGGTTAAGACGGTTGCATAAAAAATATTATAGAGTTCAAGCACAGCAACCAATAAGAGAATTTCAATCACGGGGATAGCGCCGTGGTAACTTGAGGGAAAAATATTGTTGATAGCTATCGGAAGTAAGGCCAATAGCATACATAGTAAAGATGCCCCGAGGAGAAAAATCTTCGGTCTCTTATTGAACAAGAACTTTTTTACCGTTTCCCTATCACCTACTATTTGCTGGCTCACAACTGGCAAATAATATGCATTGATAATGAGGATTAAACTCGCAATCCCCTTAAAGATCTGGTAGCCAAAATTATAAACCCCTATATCACCAATTGACGTGTAGGATTTTAATACTATATTGTCACCCCAGTTTATTAAATAGAGTGCGGCGGCGCCAAAGAATTGCCAACGCGCGTACGCAAACATCTCTAGGAAGTACTTTTTTTCGATTTTCCATGGCCTCAGTAACGAAAAATTTATGGACCGTATATAGAAGGGAAGCGAAAGAACCATTGCTATGAAGTAGACCGAGAAGAGCGTCTTGATAGTCAGATTGTGGATTCCAAAGAAGTAGAGTACCGCAAGGACGCTGATGACTCCATACAAGAGATTAAAAAGTGAATCCTTTCTCTTATTGTTAAGCGCCAAAAATAAATAGCTTAAGAAAAACTTGAACGTTACCCCCACAAAAGCAAAACAGAGCCACAACAGTTCCTGGTTCCCTATACCAATAAAAGCCGAAAGTTGGTTTCTGAATATCAGGGTTACCAATAAAAACAACACAACGGAAGTCCCGGTAAAAATCAACTGGTTGGAGAAAGATCTATTGATTTTCCCGGACTTTGCCATTTCTTGATTGGCAAACACAACAAACGGACCAAGGCTGGAATAAATAAAAATACTGGCAAAAAGGAAGATAACCATTTTGCCGAGTGAGTACACACCAAAAGTTTCTGGAGAAATGATAAAGGCCAAACCGAGCGGAATAACCATTTCAAGTCCGGTGCCCAATGACTTCAAAAGGGTATATGCGAAAAACTTTCTACCCTGTTTCAGTTGGCGCATGATGATATTTCCCATCTATTTTATTTTCGAATATCTATAGACAAAAACCTTGCCATCGCCGGATTGATACAGTAATTGCTTGTCGTCTCTATGATTCAGCAAGTAGTGATAAATACCGTTGTACGAATCAGTAAGATTTGCGTAATAGGCAAGGTGCGGGTAATCGATAAAAATGAGATCTTTCTCCTCAAGTTCAGGAATGGTGAACTTCACGCCTTTATTCACATAATCTTTTGTTGGATCACTTAACCGCATGATAGGAGCGGTGATGTCGTATTTTGCAATATAAAAATCATAGATTGATCTGCTCAGGATAACAGAATTTGTTGTCAGGTTTTCCTTAATTATTTTGAAATAGGCATCATGATTATAATTCCATCGATCCAGATTAAATATCCTGCTGGTATGACTGATTGGACATGACAAAGCAGCATTACTTTGACAAACGCCAAAAACAGCCAAGGGCGTAATCAAAAGAACAAAGAGCGCGCTCAATAATACACCAAAGCTTAGTGTCCGTATTTGTGGAACGGAAATATGCTGGGCTATCATCGAAACCAAAACATACAACGAGTAAACAATAGTAAGAATATAAAAAGGATAAATAAAAATCATGTACCGTGGATCACCAAAAAGTGATCCATTAAAAACGAAGACATACAACGGCACTACGGAAAAAAATGCCGCGTATGAAAGCTTTATCAAAGAAGGCACCTTCTTATAGAAAAAAAGCGGAAACAGAAAAAGCGGTACGGTAAGATACCCGCCAGACAAATAGGAGAAGGTATAATCCAAGAACCTCCAGTAAACATCCCCCTTCATATTGCCATACCACGAACCGATGAATGACACGCCCATGAAATACAAAATGAACAAGGATGCGATGCCAGAGATAATGAGTACTATGGGATAAAACAATTGCCGGTGCCGTTTAAGGTGGAAAATAAAATACAAAAGAATGATGGGTAAAAAAAGAATGCCCGTATAATGTGTCTGGATATCGATAAACCAAACGAAGAGTAACCCCCCAAACGCAAGATAATTCTTTTTTATAAAATGGATAAAATAGCGAATGGTGGTTTTAAGATCAACATAGGAGGTCATGACGTCGGACTCGATTTTGCTAAACAGCCAAACAAATAAAAGTACGGAAAGAAAAAAAAGGAACAGATGGAGCGAATACATTCGAGCAACTCGTGAGTAATAGACAAATAAATAAAAACTACTGAGTGAGAAGAGGCTAAGTAATTGTAACGTCTTTGAAAAATATCTTCGCACCAATAAATAAAAAACAAAAAGAAATAAGATGCCGGCAATGACCGAGAACAGCCGTAAATTATAGTAACTCATGTAGTCACCGCCGAGCAATCGTGTAGTCAAAGCGGCTCCCAGGGAGTACGGAAGCGCTCGACTGTAAAAATCTTCGCTTGCCGAACTATCCGCTCCATATTGAAGATCACTCATTGAGATGCCGTGATCAAGGATATACTGCACAGCGATTTGGCTCAGAAATTCATCGTTCTGAAGCGGCAGTATGTCTACATTATTTACTCTAATGAAAAACGCATTAACAAGAATAAAAAGAAAAATCACAGAAAAGACAATCCCCTCCTTATAACCCCAGCGCATGAGCCCCCCCAGAATGGGAATTGTAGTAAGTCGTGGCCACGAACGATTGAAAGATTGCCCTCGCTTTTTCTGCGCTGCGACTTCGGATTCTTTTTTTTGAGAAATCTTTTCTGCTTGCGCGGACCAATCCACTACGGTCGGATCTTTTACATGATTAAGCAACAGCGCTCCTCCAATCGGCACGAGTAAAATAAGGTTGTACCAATCCAAAAAAAATAAGGTACTTGTATAATACCCGCCAACTTTAAAAGACACCCAAAAAATAGTCGCAGCAATGACAATAAACCACATTACTACATTTTGTAATGGACGATCTTTTTTGTGTGGCTGATACTCAAAATTATCGGTCAGTGATATTTTCATCATCTCGTATAGACTCTCAAGAGTATACATTTTGTGGGGAAAAAAGTAAAATATCTGGCCAAAAGATTTCTTTCTGGTTTTTTGACGTGCACCTACGCTTCGACTATAATTTGATTGGTTCCATAATCATTACAAGGCTCGTGCAATCAAAAAAAATTATCTTTATTTTCCCGACATTCAACGGGCCATACGGAGGTGAGCGGCATTGTCTTCGCTTAGCCGATGAGCTTACTCGTCAAGGAAATGAGGTAGAGATTTGGACGCATTACTTCAATGTATCGTGCCGACCGCTGCTCAGCGCAAACGTCAAACTAAAAACAATGACATGGGGGCTACCAAGAATCCATAGTCTCGCTGTTATTGCAGCACTGTTTCGAATGCCGCGCTTGGCTCATCTCTTAAAGCAACGCAAGAATATAGCCGATGCTTTGATTGTTGCCATGGGTTGGCAATCGGCATATGCGCTAACGTCATTACAGGATACCGGTGCGCGATTGGTATATTACTGTCTTGAGCCACCGCGATTTTTATATGACCTAAAAAAGATGGGCTCTCTCACAACCCGATTATCCAACTACATTGTCAGTCCAATGATACGACGGATTGATCTAAGAAGTGTCCGCGCAATAAAAACAATATTCACCAATAGTCCCGAAACACAAACGGCAATTACGTCCATATATGGTCGTGAGAGTCAGGTTGTCTATCCGGGGATCGAAAAGGATCGGTTCAAGAAATACACAAAGTCGCAGGCAAAAGAAAAGCTCGGTTTAGCGCCGAATACCAGGCTCTATTTATCAGCAGGCAAGCTACACCGCCGCAAACGCATAGACGCCGCAATTGATTATTTCCTTACGCAGCCACAGGGAACGCTTTACATCATAGGCGATGGTCCGGATCGGAATAGACTTGTTTCATATGCCAAGGAAAAAGACCGATCGGGGCAACGTATTCGCTTTCTCGGTCAATGCTCGGATGACGTTGTTGCGTTGCATTTTCAGGCAGCCGATTACTTTGTCTTCATGGCAAAGGATGAACCTTTTGGATTGGTCATCGCAGAGGCTAAAGCGGCTGGCTGTCACATTGTTCCTCATGATATTCATCGTCCGTCTCTTTCATGGAGCGAATCAGCACAAACGTTTATGACAGCACTCATATGACACCGCCTAAGGTCTCAATCATTATTGCTACCTACAACAGTTCTGCGATTATAGCTAAAACCCTGGATAGCATCTTCCAGCAAACCTACACTCCATTCGAAATCATTGCCGTTGATGATGCTTCGACCGACGACACACCAGCACTGCTGCAATCATATGTCGTTCGTTATCCGCATATTTTTCGTTACTTTCAAAATGAAAAAAATATCGGTGCCGCTCGGACCTATCATCGACTCCTCACGCTTGCGAATGGCAAATATGTGAATAATCTCAACCATGACGATTATTTTCAGGATAAGAATAAACTGGCGTCACAAGTTGCCTTTTTGGAATCACGCCCCGAATATGTACTGATCGGTACCTGGGCCACATTGCTCTTCCCGGATGGATCACACTTCCAACGACGTTCAAAGACAACCGATCAGGACTTGCGGCGTTCGCTCTATGGGGGCACCAATCCCTTCGTACACTCTACGGTGCTTTTTCGTCGTGAGACGGCTTTGGCGGTTGGTGGCTATTCACTGCAATATGCAAAAAGCAATACTGAAGACCTCGATTTGTGGCTGGCACTCGGAACATGCGGCAAAATGGCATGCTTAAATTCACCTACAACCGCGTATACTATTTCAGAAAATGCTATTTCCTCCCATCGACGCTGGCAGCAAGCCATTGATGTCATTAAGGTGCTTCACCGATACCACACGAACTATACGCAGTCCTTTACTTGGTACCCTTGGCAAATAGCAAAAATCGCCGCTCGTCAGATACTTTCTGCACTGTTTCCAAGGACTTTTATCATGAAGCTAAAATACAGAAACAAATGAACAAGCCGACGCTTTTCCGCGGTATATTCTTGTTAACCACGGCGAACGCTATTTTCCTCGGTTCGGGTTATGTCATCCAGGTGCTTCTTGGGCGATACTTCTCACCGGAAGTTTACGGGCTTTTTGGCGTCCTTATTTACATCGTCAATATCCTGAACACGATTTTTGCTTCAGGTTTTCTGGAAGGCATCTCTCGCAGCGTCGCCCGCAAACCGGAATCGGCAAATACGATTTTGCGTCATGGATTGCTTATAGAACTGCTTCTCTCGGGTGGTATTGGGTTGGTTTATTTTCTCTTTTCTCCATTGCTGGCGCACATTTTTAACCAGCCGGAAATTACAAAATACATCGCTTTCTCTGCGCTACTGATACCTATCTATGGCTTACGGAGCGTCTACTTAGGACTGCTCAACGGCTTAAAAGAATTCACCGCTCAGTCATTGGCTATTATTTTTGCCGCGATCGTAAAAATAGGCTTAGTGGCATTGTTCGTATACCAAGGGCATGGCCTTGTCGCCATTCTCATTGCATATTTTTGCGCCGCGCTTGGTTCGTTGCTTGTGGGATATCTTTATACCAGAGTGCACCGCCAATCGAATGAACCATCCTCCTTTAAAAATCTCGGCACCCTCGCGTTAACGTTGTCACTCTATGCCTCGCTCCTTCCTCTCCTGTCAAATATTGACCTCCTCTTCGTCAAATCAATCATAACCGACACAGCAGCGGCGGGATATTATAATGCGGCAACGACACTGGCGCGGTTTCCCCAATTTTTACTTGGAAGCTTTGGCGCCGCATTATTACCCTTTATTGCGAGCGACTATCATGCAGGACGCATTGATCGTTCGCGATTTATTGTCCAGCACGTTCTCAAATATAGCATCCTTCTTCTCGTGCCCATCATTATTATTTCTGTCTTTAGCGGCGACCAACTCATCCAATTAATTTATACTGATGCATACGCCCCAGCTATTCATCCTTTTATGATCCTCATTTTTGCCCTTTGTCTTCTCTCTGTGGTGCAAATACTATTAACGACGCTTATAGGAATCGGTTCTGAACGATCGGTGGTGACCATCGTCCTATGGGCCATCGCCGTTGATGTTGTCGCACTCATAGTGGGCGTGAATTATTTCGGACTTGTCGGCGCCGCATGGTCAACGCTCTTGGCTGCATTATTTGTATTCATACTTTCATTTCCCCTGCTGCGCAAGAATCTCCAGTGGCATACATTTCCAAAAGTACCCATTCTCAAATTGATACTGCTTACGGGCGTCTTGTCAATTGTCGCCCAGTATCTCTTTGAAAACCCATTAAATCATGCACTCCTGCTTCTCACCTATGCCTTCTTTCTTGTAGGATATGTAGTACTGCTTTTATTATCAAAAATTATCACACTGCGTGAAGTAACTTCCATCAAATCTATTCTCTTCAGATCCGATATCTCATGACAACACCATCTCTAAAAAATATTGTCGCAATCACGGTATTTTTTTTGCTTTTAACCGTCTTTTTCACGTATCCCGTCGTGACAACAATCACCAAGTCTGTTGCCGGCTCTGGTGGGGATGTATTTATCACCTTATCCGGGATCAACCGTGAAACAGCCGAACTAAGGGACGGTAACTTATGGATAACACTCACGCAAAGATTTGCCGCACTTGAATTCTCGCCGTTAGGCATCTATACCTATTTGAATCTCTTCCTTAAGCTGCCACTTGCATACAATCTCTACTGGCTTTTTTCGTATGTTGCCGGCGGTCTAGGCATGTTTCTTCTGACATTCTATGTGTTGAGCAAGGATTTTGAAATTTCTGTTAACAACAACCGGCGCCTCATCACTATCGCGAGTATACTTGCGGGATGTATCTATACGTTTAACCCTGCGCACATCACATGGTCAGTAGGATTTAGTGGCGGAACACACACCGAATGGATACCGTTTGCCACATATTTTTTGCTCCTCCTCTTCGATCGTCCGAAACTTCGGTATTTCATTGGTTTTGGTATCTCCGCAATACTCCTGCTTCAAGGAGATTACCATTTCTCCTTTTTCTACTTACTATTCCTCATTCCGCTTATTCTACATCTCCTCAAAGGACGGCCCGCGCTACTGCGCAACAAAGTATTTTGGCGCTACATGATCGCCGCCGGCATTATCTGCATCACGGTACTTCTTCTTGTTTTTACTCCCTTCCTTAAAAAGGCATTTTCCGAAAATAATACCCTTGCTCCAGGACTAGAGCAAGTGGTCACATACTCCACGGACTTCATCTCGATCATTCTGCCATCTGACCTACATTCCTTCTTCGGAGATCACTTCAATGCAATCCGCAATTTTCTCACGGGTAATACTGCGGAACGGTCAACGTTCCTTGGTTTCACCGTCATCGCCTTCATTATTTTTGGTTTCACTCTTTTTAGAAGAAAACGGCCGCAGCACTTCCTTTTCTGGGCATATACGGGAATCATCGGATTTATTCTTGCACTTGGTCCTTTCTTGCATATTGGCGGGGTCTTTGAGCCCAGAGTGCCATTACCCTATCTCCTCCTCTACCGCTATCTGCCATTTGTTGATTACATTCGTGCCGTTGACCGTATTTGGGTGATACCCCTCATGGCTTTCTCACTTATTGCTGCATATGGAATATATTATTTCTTGATCCACTGGCGAAAACAGACCATTACTATTTTCTTCATGGCACTCGTGTCACTGGGCATGATAAGTTTTGAATATATCACTATCCCTTTCCCAACGACATCTGTTGACTTTTCACCATATTATAACTTCATTGCTTCTGATCCTGATCCATCGGCAAAAGTCATCGATCTACCATCACCAACCAATTATGATGCCGAGGGTAAATCTCGCTATTATCAAACGATACACCAAAAAGAACGAATTAGCGGAAATAATATCGCGAGAGAAAATATAAAGGACCTTAGCTTCGCTACATATACGCCGGTACTCTCAGATATCCTGTATACCTTTCCAAATGGGGATACACATCCGGAAGATATTATCTCTCAAGATAACGGTGCAATTGGCAACATCATTTTCAATCTTCATAATATCCGGTATATCACGGTCCAGAAAGAATTCATCGGTGAGGGAGATAATGAAATTTCACCAGAAAGCTTCATCCGGCTTGATAACTACATTACCCAGAATCTTGACATCGAACAAGAGTACCAGGATGAGCAAATCTATGCGTACAAAATTAAAAAGGAAGTCCCTGCCTCAATTGTGTATCTCCAGCTTGGCGAGGGTTGGGAGGATCTCTCATCCGACCAGTCACGCTCCTTTAAGGATTCTGCAACGTTGAAAATCGTCAATACATATGACACGCCGCAACCACTGACGATCCAATTCGATGCAAAAACAGGCTTCAATTCCGTTAAACGATTTTCTGCTTTATACAATGATGTTGTGCTTAAAACAAATCTCGCCTACCAACAACCACAAACATACTCCGTAAGCGTTCCAAGCGTTCCAAGCGGCACGAGCACTATGACGCTCCACCTTGATGATACCCCGCCAAACGATGCACAAATACAATCAGGGCTTATCATCAGTGATATTTCCTACCATATCGCTGATCCGTCGCCGATACCGGAAGAGCTCGCGTCCCTGCCAAACAAAGACGGTCATCTTCTTGTCGTCTCACCCCACTACCCGGACTTCGGCCCAGGACTGCAGGAGGTCGGACACAAAGAGATCAACGGCCTGCACATCCTCACCATTGCAGATCTGATCACAAAAGATAAAAATGGACACGCCCTTGTGGCCCACTGGCTTCCGCTTTTCAGTGAACTGACAAACGGCCGCCGTGATAATTATAGCGACTTCCAATCATTTCTGGATTTTCGAGATCCATCATCATACCAAAAAGAGATCGAGCGGTTTGCGAATGAATATCAGATACACACGATCGCGATTGACCGTACCCTGCTCGACCAACAGGCACAGAATACTCTTGTGGACTTCATACGACGCTATCTGCCTGTGACAGGAGGGAAAAAGAATGGAGATAACTACATCATTCTTTACATCGGCGACGTCCCAGCAAACACGGCGCTTTCCATCAAACCTGGATCCGGCTGGGAGGTGGCGCGGCGGGATTCCGACGGCACGACCAGTCGCTATACAAATCAAAGCGCGGACATGAATCTGTATCTCTGGAATCAAGGTTCTGCGGAACTCTCATTCAATGCCTGGACCTGCGAACAAGCAAATCGATTCGTGGCAGTATTCCTCGATGGTGCATGGATCCAAAACATTCAGCTTGATCAAGCAACACGGCAATCATTCTCTCTCCACTTGGGTGATACACTTCTTGCTGGAATACATACTATACGGTTTATTCCCTACGGTGAGGATATGCAACCATTAAATAACCAATCACAAGCCTGCGGCATGTGGATGAGTAATGTTACCGCAAGAGAGTTAGTAGAATAACCTATTCTGTTGTTAGCGAATTGCGGATGGAAAAAATCACAGGGGCATTTAGCGCCGAAGTGTCCGTAAGATGATACACACCCCACTCTTGTTCGACCGTGCTGATGGTAAGCGGCGGATTCTGCTGCAGCGACCATGCGATAAAATTCACATCAAGCTGCTCATGCTCGTTGAGATAGGTATTCAGGTTTGTGGTGCTTTCAAGTTCCGGATATGAGAAGGTAACCGTGCGTTCATAGGTGAGTGCCGCGTCAGGAATGCCGAGAAAATACGTTTCCGGCTGCGTGCTCACCACATACATGTCATCATGGCTCGCAAACAGCGCATCCAGTTTTTCCGGCGTCAGGTTATCAAGATTCGGTAACACGTCAATATCATAGACATAGTGCAACGCATATGCCCATTGCTGCCATCCCCATCCCGGTTCCATCAGCACTAATGCACGGTCAGGAAAAGATGCGGCAAACTCTTCCAACGGGGCACGCACCCCTTCATGATCTTGATACGTCACCAACGGATAAAAAATCATCACCTGCACAAGTACAAGAACACCAATCACTCCCCATTGAATGAAATGTGAACGCTTCAAGAGATCCACCAGGCCAATACTACCGGCAAGATACAGAAAAGGAATGAAAACCGGGTAATACCGTCGCATATACCACGGCTGATCCAAAGCAATTAACGGATCCCAGACAAAAAACAATGCCGGGGAAAGAAAAAATACTACCCAGAATAGGCGGCTATGAAAACTTCCTCGCACGTAGCCAATCAACGCGAGAACTGCAAACGGAAGAAGAAAATATGGTACAAAACTCTGGAGAACGTAATGGCTTTTCAGTATACTCCAAGAAATCTCATTTTGACCTGGAAGCCACCAAAAGAGCAAAAACAATTCAAAAGCGATAAGAACAAAAATAAATAACTTTGCGGTCTTACGTGCTGCAATATGATAGCGTTGTAGAAGTGTTGCGCCCACAAAAAAAAGAAAGAGTGCCACGATGCCCACACCGAGGAGTGGCAACCATGTTGAGGATGTCACAAGATGACCATAGGAATCTTGCAGATAATCAGCGCCATAGAAGGCCGTATAACGCCATAACAACACTCCAGAAGCAGCAAGCGGGAGAAGCCACAATAATGCCGGTGCATAAAATGAAAAGTCCTTCCTGCGTACATACGCAAGAAGTAACGCTGCCACAGCATATGCCCCAAGGTACAACACGCCTTCAATCCGCGTAAGAAGACCGACTGCGAGTGGTAATGTACCCAGAAGCAGCCATGTTCCTGAACGCTCACGATATGCGCGCAGTAACGCATACGCCGCTGTCCATATTAAAAAAATGAAAAGGTTCTCGGAAAGTGTCCGCCTTGGAATCCAAAAAAATAAGTATGATGACGCAAAGAAAACCATAAAACTGGCGCCAACAATCCGAGAATGTGCCTCAACGCCAACCATATACAATACGAGCAGAGTAAGAAAAATCAATATACCATTCACCGCTGCGCCGGCATCAATTCCTCCAAAGTGCATTCCTGCAGCTAAGACTGCGGTGTATCCCGGCAAGAACTGTGAGGTATACTCATCTGGGGCTATTTCACGATACGGATGAAACGGCGCGGAGAGTGGATCAATAAAAGAAAGTGATCCTGATTCGGTAAGCTGTACTGCTGCGGTCAAAATACCCATGTCATCGCGGCCACGTGGGAGATCGTGCTGATACAATGCTGTAAATAGTGCGAGTGCTGCGGCAAAAATAAGTGCCACAATATCCCAACGAACGTGATATATATGCTTGTGCTGTGTAGCAAAAAAACGAACCCACAATGCCCACCCAATAACGCCCGCACTGAGAATACCAAGTACCACATGCGGACTAAAGAAACCAAAAACTGCCGCACCAATGAGTGTGAGTAGCAGTAAAGATACGAGAAAAAAGAGCCCCGCTATTGCTTGAAATACTCTCATGCGCGTGAAGCGAGTACCTGCTTATAAACCTTATAATATTTCTCGGCCAGTCGTTCCCAGGAAAAATGTTCAATGGTAAACGCTGCCGCTGAGCGTGAAAGGTCTTTTAAGGCCTGTGGATCATCAAGAAACTGCTGTATAGCGCGCGCTGCGGCTGGTGCGTCCTGTTCAGGAAAGTACACGCCATTCTGGCCATCAATAATCGCTTCTGCAATGCCCTCAATACCCGTCGTAAGCACGGGAAGTCCCCTGCTGGCCGCTTCAATGGCCACAATACCGAATCCCTCTGCATCCCCCATAACGGTCTTGTTTGGCATAACAAAAAGATCAGCGCCTGTGTACGCGATATCACGCTCTTCATCGCTGATCTCACCGGCAAGAAAAACCCTTCGCGAAATTCCCCGTTCGCGAATCGCGCGTAATATCGTCTCTTCTTCTGGTCCTGCGCCCGCAATCAATACATAGACACGTTCAGGGAGCAGAGGCATCACATCGCGTATGAACCAGGACATATTCTTGCGCTCAATAAGTCTGCCAACGCTCAAGAGAAGAAACGCCTTCTCAGGGATACCATAACGCACGCTCATTGATTTTCGCGCACTGATGCTGTCCTGCTGTGCGGGAGGCATGATGCCGTTGGGAATAACAGAAACGCGATCATGTGCAACGCCGCGAGCAAGAAGAAATGCAACCGTTGGCTTACTGACGGAAATAATGTGTGCAAGACGAGGAAGAACGCGCCGCAATGCCAACTGATACAACCGCCGCCGCCAGACAACATCCAACGCATGGACGGTTGTCACAAGAGGAAAACGGCACAGTCGCGATAGCGGGTAGAGCGCAACCGCCATGACGGCATCTGTTGTGTGAACGACATCGGGTTTGCGAAAGATACACAGCCAACACATGCGAAGCCACGTTAAAGGCAACCACCATAAAAGATGCAGCTGGGAGCGATTGAGGATCATTGCCGACGATTCTTCTGCAATGCTCGTGGCAATGAGATCCGCGCTATACCGCTCCATCCCCCCCACGATCGGAGGATGTTTTCTCGTGATATACAGGACTCTCATGCTCGGTTTGTTCCTTCTTTATTCGATACAAAATTTCCTCGAGTAATTTCCGATTCCAACCGATCGCTGAAGCCAAAAGACCGATGATAAAAATTTGAAACCCAAGAATGATCAGCGCTGAAGCAAGGATCAATGATTGAATATGACCTTCGCCTCCATTGGCTGCAAAAAAGTAGAACCAAAAAAAGCGCACAATAAAGGCCAAACCACAAGCGAAGATAATACCGCCAATGATCGTCATAACCCGCAATGGTTTATACAAAGTAAAAATGCGAAAGATGACAATAAGCGAGCGGACAATATGCGAAGGGAGAGATTTGATGAGACGCGATTTCCGCGCGACAGGGCGAGCCTTGATGGGAACTTCCACAACCGTCAATTGCTGGTCGAGCGCCTGAATAATGGTTTCATGCGTATACGTATGGCGGGAAAACACATGCATGTGCAGTGCGGCTTCGCGATTATACGCCCGAAAGCCCGTAGAAACATCCAGGGTATCCTTGCGGCCGATAATACGGCTCACAAGCCACGAGCCGAGCTTGTTCCCTTGCCGATTCACGGTCTTCATATCTTCAAGCTTGTCCACTTCACGTCCGCCGACAACAACATCTGCGCGGCCTTCAAGAATCGGCGCAATGAGTTCAGGAATGCGTGATTGGTCATAGTGATTGTCCGCGTCGGTATTCACCACAATATCCGCACCCATGGCAAGTGCGCACTCAATGCCATCCTGAAATGTTTTTGCAAGTCCTTTGTTGCCTGCATGCATGAGGATCTCATCTGCCCCAGCCTCCCGTGCAACGTCACTCGTACGGTCCTTGGAGCCATCATTCATAACAAGAACACGGACATCCGTAATGCCGGGAATAGTACGAGGAATCTCACGGATCACGCCCGCGATCGTTGCCTCCTCATTATATGCCGGAATAGTGACGACCAGTCTCATGTTTGGGGTTTTCCAATACCTTCGTAGTCAAACCCTAGCTTGTTCATGACCACCCCGTCAAGAAGATTCTTTCCATCAATAAGAATGGGCTTTTTCATGAGACGCTTGATCTTCTTCCAATCCATCGTGATGAATTCTTCCCATTCTGTGGCAATCACTGCTGCTTGTGCGCCTTTTGCTGCTTCATAGGGGTCAGTGAAATACTGTATGCTCTCGCCGAGAATACGCTCAGCATTTTTGGCTGCAACCGGATCATACGCGCGCACCTTTGCTCCTCTGCTCACCAGATCCTGAATGATACTGATGGCGGATGATTCACGCACATCATCGGTATTATTCTTGAATGCAAGACCGAACACCGTAATGATCTTTCCATTCCCATTCAGTGATGAAAAACGCTTAAGCAATTTTTTCACAGGCAATTGGCGCTGGCGATTGTTCACTTCTATAACAGCGCGCACCAGCTGAAAATCATACCCAGAGTTGAGCGCAATATGATCGAGGGCGCGAACATCCTTTGGAAAACAAGAACCGCCATAACCGATACCCGCTTTGAGAAAACGGTGGCCAATACGTTGATCCAGACCCATGCCTTCTGCAACCTCCTCAACATCAGCGCCCACCTCTTCGCTGACATTGGCGATCTCATTGATGAATGAGATCTTCGTTGCGAGAAACGCATTGGATGCGTACTTGATCATTTCTGCGCTGGGAATGGACGTAACAAGCTTTGGCATTTTGAGTTTCTTGAAGACGTTGAGCATGACCCGCTCCGCCTTTTGAGAATCAACACCGATCACGACACGGTCTCCTTTGAAGAAATCCTCCACTGCAAAACCTTCACGCAGGAACTCCGGTGTTGAAACGACGTCAAATGGTCCTTTATGATTCTTCTTCACGATTCCGCGCACGACTTCTGCGGTACCCACGGGAACAGTGCTTTTGTCGGCAATGACTGCATACCCTTTCAGATGCTGTGCAACGGACTTGGCAGCTGCTTTGACCTGCGAAAGGTCTGCACGTCCATCTGGCATTGAAGGCGTGCCGACGCAAATAAACACAACGTCAACATCCTTGATGCCTTCTGCATAATCCGTGGTGAAGATGAGTCGTTTTGCCTTCACGTTCTTTTTCACCAGTCGCTCAAGGCCAGGTTCATAAATGGGAATGATCCCGCTCTTCAGCTTGATGACTTTTTCTGCGGTGTTGTTAATGGCAACGACCTGGTGGCCAAGTTCTGCAAGACATGTCCCGGAAACAAGCCCGACATACCCGACACCGATAACAGCAATACGCATAAACGAATATGAATGAATAAATTACCGACCAATACCTGAATAATGAATTCCTGCATCAATCATTGCATCCTTGTCTAATACATTTTTGCCATCGACAAATGCAAGAATATTATTCTCCTTCAAGAGATTGGGTGTGAGTTCCATAAACTCCTTGTGATCTGTTACCAAAACCAATGCATCACTTTTTTTCAATAATTCCTTGAGTGAAGAGGCGGTTCCCTTCTTTGGAAGATGAGGATCAAAGCTTTCAACGGACGCACCAAGTTCCTTCAACTCATCTTGAATCTTATAGAAGGGGCTCTCACGGTCATCATCGATATTTGCTTTATAAGCAATCCCAAGAAGACCGACCGTACTCCCCTTCACTGCCTTGCCCGCGGCATTCATTAAACGAAGCAACTTCCCTACGGTATACGCCGGCATGCTGTTATTAATATCCCGTGCGAGCTGCAAAAACTCATGAGTAAAACCACTCTGCTTCGCTCGCTCGATAAGATAATAAGGGTCGACCGGAATGCAGTGCCCGCCAATACCCGCCGAAGGGTAATGCGCCATGAAAGAAAATGGCTTTGTCTTTGCGCCTTCAATCACATCAAGAATATCAATACCGAGTATATCAAAGGACTTCGCAAGTTCATTTACAAATGCAATATTCACATCGCGAAAAGAATTCTCAACGATCTTCACTGCTTCTGCTTCCTTCAATGACTTCATCGGATGAATCTCGGCCTCGATGATACTTTCATAAAATTCCTTTGCGCGACGCAATGATGCAGCATCAAAGCCTCCAACAACGCGCGGAATGTTACGCACATTCCATTTTGGATCTCCGGGATTAATCCGTTCCGGGCAATGAGCAAGATAAAAATCCTTCCCTACCTTCTTGCCATCTCTCTCAAGAATAGGGAGAACAACCTCTTCAGAAACACCGGGATTAATGGTGGATTCAAGGACGATCAGCTGGCCATCGCGCATATGCGCGCGGACCTTCTCCATACTGTCGCGTACCGGCCCAAGATCAGGAGTATGACTGCGGTCGACGGGCGTGGGAACACAGGAAATAACAATATCACCTTCTGTGATGATTGCTGGATCCGCTGAAGCGGTGATACTGACTCGTGATAGCCACTCATTCAATAAGGGGTCATCAATAGGACTCTTGCCCGCATTGATCATGGCGATCTTCTTTTCATCCAGCGCATGCCCAAGAACGCGATACCCCTTCTCTGCAGCAAGACAAGCAAGCGGTAGCCCGACGTAACCGAGGCCAATAATGACAATTGTCTTTTTGTTCTGTGACATGGAATGGTTATGAAACAAGAGGAAATATCTTCCCCTTGTGACTGCCTATCTTATACGTTTGCAAGTGCTTTGCGAAGTGCAGCAATCTTATTCGTCTGCTCCCAGGTGAACGTCTTCTCGTGTCGGCCAAAGTGCCCATATGCTGCGGTAGGGCCATAAATAGGCCTCTTCAAATGCAGTGAAGAAACGATACCAGCGGGATCAAGACTGAACACTTTGTGTACTGCTTTTGCAAGCTTTGCATCTGGCATCACACCTGTCCCTGCAGTATCAACAAGAACACTGATAGGGTCTGCCACGCCGATCACATAGGCCAGCTGCACCTCGCAACGCTTTGCGAGCTTTGCCGCAACGATATTCTTTGCAATATACCGCGCCATGTAGGAGGCAGAACGGTCCACCTTGGAAGGATCCTTACCGGAAAACGCTCCGCCGCCGTGTGAGCCGTGCCCGCCATACGTATCCACAATGATCTTACGACCCGTAAGGCCTGCGTCTGCCGGTGGGCCTCCTTTCACAAACCTGCCCGTTGCGTTCACGTATATGTGCGTTTTGTCATCCAAATATCGTTTTGTGATCGGCTGAATAACGTGCTTCATGACATCACGTTCTATTTTCTTCAGGCCTACATTTTCATCATGCTGCGCGCCGATGACAACACTCTCGAGGCGAACTGCCTTCCCGCCGTCATATTCCACGGCAACCTCCGTCTTACCATCGGGACGGAGATACGGCAGCAAGCCGCTCTTGCGTACGCGCGCAAGCTGGCGCGCAAGCTTGTGGGCTAACATGATCGGCAACGGCATAAGCTCGGGCGTTTCATCGATCGCATACCCGAACATCAAACCCTGATCCCCCGCTCCCTGCTTCTTAAAGCGACCATGGCCAGCATCAACACCCTGCGCAATATCAGGACTCTGTTCATCAATGGCAACCATCACGCCGCAGTCTTCCCAATGAAAACCGCTCGCACGGTCGTCATATCCGATATCTTTGATAGTCTGCCGTGTAATGTCTGCAATATCAACATACCCTTTTGTACGGATCTCGCCCGCAACAACAACAAGTCCCGTGGTTGCAAGACATTCCACGCCTGCGTGGGAATCCGGATCCTGCGCGAGCAACGCGTCAAGAATTGCATCAGAAATCTGGTCACAGACCTTATCAGGATGGCCTTCAGTGACTGATTCGGAACTAAAAACATAGCGGTCGGATGAAAGATGTGTCATGATTCGTTTTCTTGATAATATTCAGAATTAAATTCAATGGTGTTGCTCCCGCGGAGCGCATCAACGGTTCGTTTCAGCCCTTCATCATATGAAACCACGGGAAACCAGCCAAGCTTTTCTTTTGCGCGGTGAATACTGGGAATCCCCTGCTTCACGGTATACGGAAGATGCGGGCTATAACGAATGGTGGATGGCGAACCGAGCAGCGTGATGATCTTTTTTGCAATCTCGCCCACAGTAATTTGTTCCGGATTCCCCACATTCACAGGACCATGCTCATGCGATGCCATAAGCCGCATTGCCGCTTCAAGCACATCAGAAACATACACCATGCTCACCATGTCATCCTTTGTGCCATAGATAGTCACCGGCTTACCCGCCATTGCATTACGAACAAAATCCGGGATCATGCGGCCATCATCAAGCTGCATGCGCGATCCATAGGTGTTGAACACACGCATGATCTTTGCTTCTAATGCATACACTCTGCGGTAATTGGTGATAAGGCTCTCTGCAAAGCGTTTACCTTCGATATATGCCGAACGCGGGCCAACAGGGTCTGTATACCCCCAATACTGCTCAGGAAACGGGGTGGCTTCGCGAGGCTCTCCGTAGATCGCAGCGCTTGAGAAAAAAACAATGCGAGCCTCGTGTTTGCGCGCGAGATCAAGCGCGTTGCGTGTCCCAAGACTATTTGCAAGCAGCGTCTCAACGGGGTTTGCATGATAATACTTTGGCGATGTTGGTGATGCGAGGTGATAGATCTCCTGAATTCCCTGTGTCTGAATATCAAATTTCTTAAGCTCCTCATACTGCAGCACATCAAGCGGCTCGGTCATATCATGTTTTAAGAACTCAAAATCAGGATTCTTGAGGAGATGATGAATATTGATCTCTAGTCCTGTAGAAAAATTATCCACGCAAATCACGCGATCAGTCTTCACGAGAAGATCACACAAATGCGAACCTAAAAACCCAGCGCCGCCAGTGACGATGATATTCTTCTTTTCAAATTGAATGTCGTGTTTCTTCGCCATAGTGATTACTGATAGCGTCCTCGTAAAGTATCGAGGCGTAGCGTAAAGAGTTCAAAAAGGGTTTTGAGATAATCGCTACTCCGTACTTTGCTGCGATCATCATTTCGCCAAAAAATTGGGACCTCCTTTACGCGTAACTTTTTTCTGCGTGCGAGAAAGAGAAGCTCAAAGTCGAATCCCCATCGGTCGTGTCGCTGCTGCTCAAAAAGTATGCGCGTTGTTGCTGTACGGAACAATTTGAAGCCGTTCTGCGTATCCGCAATATGGGGAGTTGCAAACAAACGTATCAAGACATTGCCGAATCGCCCAAGCATCACCTTATGGAGTGACTGCGGCTTTACCACTTGCGCGCCCCGAACACTTCGCGAGCCGATCACAATATCTCTTTCATGTATCTCCTTCAAAAAAAGATCAAGGGTTTCTATGGGCGTTGAGAGATCAACATCAGTAATGCAAATGAAATCGCCCTTGGCCGCACATGCACCTGTTTTTACTGCAGCACCTTTTCCTTTATTTTGCTCATGACGCAACACTTTTACCGTCAATGCATGTGCCTCAGTAAGCGCAACCGTATCATCTGAACTTCCATCATCAACGAGAAAGACCTCATATGTCCACTGAACGGTCTTAAGGTACGCCTGAAGACGGTTTAGGGCATCTGTGATGCGTCCCGACTCATTATATGCGGGAAGAATAATGGAAACTAACATATGACAACAACAGGATGATTATACTGAATAACGCGCTCTCAGACAAGCTTCTCTTTAAAGGTCCAAAACCGATTCGCAAGAAAGTTCCAAAGAAGCACTGCAGCAACAGAAATAATCTTTGCGGGGATATCCGTGAGGCCTGAGTGCTCAACAAGAAAGTAGAGGATGCCGGTTGTGAGGCCAAGTCCTACTGTTGCGACAATCAAAAACTTTACAAACTGTCGATGCACGCGGGGGTCATTGCTACGAAACGTCCAGCGACGGTTCCAATTATAACTCCACGTTGCGGCGAGCAAAAAAGCAATGACATTTGCGGCAAGAAAATGAACGCCAAAGGCGCGAGTGAACAAAAGGTACGCAGCAAAATCAACAACGGTATTCGACGCGCCGACTAATGAAAATTTCACAAATTGGCGCACCATTGGACGCCGCGTCATGGCATGCATTGATCCAAAGATCCTCCTCATTAATAGATTCTCCCAGCGCTCACATCAAGCCCTCCACGAAAAGATTCAGCATACACAAAAAATTGACCAGGCACCGAGCCATTGCCATTCATGACGCGCACATGAGGACCGCCGCCCGCCATTGGTCCGGTTACTATTTCGTCCTGTGCATCACCATCAACATCACCAGCAGCAACACGGACGCCATTCCGAAAACTCTCCGCATAGGCAAAGAACTGCCCCTTCACATTGCCGTCGATGTCAAAAATACGAATATGCGGACCGCCGCCAGGGCCGGGCGCGGTGATGATCTCGGCAATCGCATCTCCATCAATATCGCCCACAGCAACATCTATTCCGCCACGAAAATTCTCTCCATATGCAAGAAATTCATTCAACATCTCTCCATTTTTTGAAAAAATACGCACCATGGGAGCCGTGCCTGCCATCTGTGCGGCTACGATCTCTGCCTTCCCATTGCCGGTAAGATCACCCGCCGCAACATGCGTGCCGGCCCGTGACCCAGCGTCAAAGGCATTGATGCTTTTTCTTTTATACCCGGCAGCGGTAAAAATGCGCACATCAGGACCGCCGCCTGGACCGGGCGCGGTGATGATCTCAACGGTGCCATCACCATCCATATCACCGGCTGCAACATCAACCCCGCCGCGAAAAGCTTCATCATATGCAAAAAATTGTCCCTTCACTGCGCCTTGTTTATTAAAAATGCGCACATGCGGACCGCCGCCTGCAAAGGTACCAGTGATCACCTCTTCATTATTGCCACTCATGACGTCACCGACCGCAACATTAACACCATTTCTATACGTTGGTGCATATGCAAGAATGCTTTTTCGTTTTCTTCCGTTCATCGTCATAACACGCACATCTGGCCCACCGCCTGGGCCGGGCGCGGTGATGATATCATCAGTATTTGCTGTTGTTGCCTTTGTAGTAAGAAGTTCATCGAGTGCCAGCCGTCCACTTCCGAGCCCTGCAGTACTGAGCGCCTTCACGCTCTCCTTAATGCGCTGGGCAATCAAATCGACAGACCAGGTAGGATATGCCGTCTTTACAAGCGCAGCCGCCCCTGCAACGAATGGAGTAGACAGAGAGGTTCCAGCCCATCCGCCACCATATGCGGCAGAAAAACCAGGCTCACTCAGCAGCGCCTGTGTGGTGTAGATCCCCTCTCCCGGTGCTGCAATATCAACGCAACTTGAACCATAATTTGAAAAAGATGAACGAACATCTGCTGCGTTGACGCTTGCAACACCCAAGACATTACGAAGACAAACGGGATACCGCTTTGTATTGTCCAGATTGATGCCTTCATTGCCTGATGCTGCAACCATGAGCATGCCTGCTTCTGCGCTTTCCTGGATGGTGATATCAAGACTCGCGCTATAGGATGCGCCGACCAAACTCATGCTTGCAATATCTGCACCATTCTCACGTGCATAATCAAGCGCAGCGATGATACTGCTCGTAAGACCAACGCCCGAGCTATTCAAAACCCGAAGGGGCATGATTTGCACCTTCCATGCAACACCGGCAACGCCAACGCCATTGTTCCCTACTGCGCCAATAACGCCTGACACGATCGTTCCATGCTGAACGCCATCATCATTACCAGGGACATAACTCCCATCAATCTGCACGTCAGGATTATTTGAATCGCCAGCAAAATCCCAACCATACCGGTCATCAATGTAGCCATTGCCATCATCGTCTTTTCCATTGCCTGCGATCTCATCCTGATTCACCCATATATTGTCCTCCAAATCAGGATGGTCAAGATCCACTCCAGAATCAAGAACTGCGACAACAACAGTGCGACTTCCTTGCTCTACACTCCATACGCTCTCAGCACCTATGCGCGTAAGTTCTGTTTGGTTTGTATACTGTGGGTCATCAGGAAGAGTTGTTGCAAAAAACTCCCCTTCCTTCTCAAGACGAAAGCCATGAGGAGCGTTCCCCTGAAACTGTGCTGCCTCCTCCGCGGTAAGCACCAATGGCAAGGGAGGCTTTTCTGGTCTGTCAATAAAGTAACGTGTTCCTTCTTCGGCATGCGCCACCGACAACACAGAAACAAACAGCAGAATAGGAACGGAGACAAGAAGAAGGAAGAAACGCCGCATAGGATTAAAGCGAACCTAAAACAACAGAAACAACTTGTTCAATATCATCCACCATGAGCGTAAGCTCAATTTCTTCGCCGATATCAAAACGCTGCACGACTGTGGTCAGTTCTTCTGGGTATGCCAGCGGGACGTCATTCACTGCAAGAATGCGCATACCACTCACAAGAGCGGCATCATCAGCAGGACTCCCCTCCGCAACAGCCAGGATGCCGCGGTCCGTATCGCCAATGAGCAGTGCGCCCGTTTCCGTATCATCAAGGCTCGGCATGGCCGCAAGGTCTTTATAGTGAACGCCAAGGTGAAGACGTTCGAACTCCCCATCTTGCAAGAGACGCGGCAATGCGGGCGTAAGAAATTCTATTGGAACAACAGTGCCGGTTGCTGGATCACTCACCAAGCCAATTGCTTCACCGCTCATTGTAAAGACGGGTGCGCCACGATATGCTGCGTCAAGATTTCCAATACGATGACGGCGTGTGTAGGTTTCTGTTGAAAGAAAAAAGTCCGCACCGTCTGTGTGTAACAATTCATTCTGGCCGACTAAAACGGTTGACTGATATGCGAGCGTGCCTTGTGCGGTACGCATTAAAACAAGCAGCTCATCGCCGAGTCGGAGATTCTCCGGTACAACAAAGGTTGTGACCGGAAGACCCGCTTCATCAAGACGAAAAGCCGTCAAGGGAGAAGATGGGTCCTCAAGCGCTGATCCGGTTGTTTCGATAACCGTATTGTCCGCACCAACGCCATATGCGGTTCCCGTAAGAGAAACGCCATCAACGCTCGCCACATAACCATCACTGGAAATAACAAGACCATTGCCTGTAAGATCGCGATCCAAAATATTTTCAGACTGACTTGAAAGCGCAACAACCGCGGGACCAACTGTGCTAATGACTTCCGAAATATTCGTTTGCCGTGCCTGCTCTCGGATAATCACATCTCGTTCAGCAGTTTCAGGAAATTGAATGCCAAACCAACCCCAAAACGATGCGTTGGGATTTCCAAGTGCGAGGCTTGTCAAGAGAAGAAGACCAAGAGCCCCCGCAACAAAACCACTAAAAATACTCAGGATGATGATCGTCCAGATACTACGGGGCTTTATCGGCTGCACAAAGACTTCTTTCTCTTCAAGAAAATGATCTAAGTTCTCTTCTTGTTGTTTTTGACGTCCTTTTGGGGATGTCGGGGCGATCTTTGCTTTCATGATGCTATGTCCATTGTGCGGTTGAAAGTGTTATGAGTACACCGACAAACGCGATGATTAGATACCTACGCGCAACAGATGCTTCAAGTCGATCAAGCAAATGCTGGCGCGCAAGATTGGTAACGGCGTAATACATGAGTGTTATAAGGGCCCCCGCAACAAAAAAATTCGTCGGGAGCCAAAAGACAGTCCACAGGAGTTGCACCAGCATGAGTGGGAGAATAAAGAGGTAGGCTATGTTTTCTCGGAGTGAAAGTTTATTAACCCACAACATTTGCAGTACAAAAAGAAAGAATGCGGCCGCACCAAAAGCGAGCAGTGCATATTGCGAAATCCGAATATAGAGTAAAAGGGATGCAAGCGTTGAGCTGAGAAAAAAAACAGAAATGAGATTTGCATACGTCGAAATGTTCTCAATCGCATGCGGCTGATACCGCTCATCATGATGAGCAAACAAAAGAAGATTCTGAAAAAACCAGAACAACAATACGGCCACAGCAACAAGAACCAAAGTTGTCCAAATGGAATTCGCAAGAATACCCACAAAAAGGATCGCAGAAAAAGCGAGCATGAGTGGTGCAAGTATGAGAAGCCAATAACTGCTGCTGCGCAGATCATCACGAATCACTACTTGTCCAATTCCTAAAAGAAGCACCAAAAAAAGTACCGGGAGCCACTCCAGCGAATGTGGCTGTTGGATAAAAAATCGCGCACACAAAAAAAATCCGAGCGCAATAAGAAACGGGGTTGTGCGAACAAAGAGCGACATACTATGGTGCACTCAAATTACCAGAACCAACTGGGTTAAAATTATTCTTTACTTCCTGGCCATCAGTGAATCCATCACCATCGGTATCAGGATCCAGCGGATCGCTGCCATAGACAATGACTTCCTGATAATCGGCAAGATCATCACGATCCGTATCCGCAACAAGTGGGTTCGTACCCAAGGCCTCTTCTTGTGCGTCAGGTAATCCATCACGATCCGTATCAATTGTTGGGCTGATATTTGTGTTTGCGTTGAGATTGCCATTGGCATTCGTGTTCACATCGGTATTCGTATTGCTATTTGTATTTGATGAAAGCAGTGCAAACGTGCTCAACATGCCATTTTCAAGCATGGCGCCGCCGGTTTGAAAAACATAACGCATGCGTCCATTAGTGAACGCAAGAAATGTACCTTCATCTGACTGCGTGTCAATGCCAATAGTTGCGAAGCCGGCGATACGCAGTGCGCTGGTATCAATGATGATTGCATCCTGGTTCGTCACAAGAAGTAAATTCTGCCACTCTGTGAGGCTCTGGCTTGTCTGCACGGCACTAATTGCTTCGGGAACCACACTCTCTATACCGGTAGTAAAAACAACTTCATCCTCTGTTGAACGAGCCCGGTCAACCTTCCAGGTCGGAGGATAATCAACAGAAAAACCCAGTACACTGCTTGAATACGTGATCCAACCTGCCGTGCTGTTCGTGTTGCCATTCACTCCGCTATTCGTGTTGCTGTTTGCATTCGTGTTCACCGATATGTTGGTGTTCTCTGCAATAGTATTCGTTGTTTCATTGCTACGAAAAGGGTTTGCAAAAAGCAAAATAACGAGCATTCCCCCTACAAGAATGACTGCTGCTGCGATGAGAAAAACCATAAAACGTCCGGGAGAGTGCTCATCTTCCAATGCGTCTAACCCTGCACGCTTGAGTGCATCAAGTGTCTCAGGCGGAATTTCTTTTTCCCCCTGTGTTTGTATGCTTGGCAGCTGTACATCCGCCTTCTTCGGTCTTAAGCCAGATGGCGGTATTCCCTGCGTCTGCTGCTGTGGCTGCACAGCCTTTTTTTCTTCTTCTTTTTGAACACCTTCAAACATACTCGCTGTTGCTAGTATACCATATTGAGCAAAAATCCGCAGTTAGAGTTCTATTTCCTGCTCTTCAGTGAAATGAAAGTAATCTGTTCCGTATAAGGCAACAAAAAGCGCGATCAGACCGGCAACAATATGGCCAATCAGTTCATTGACGCCGAGCAGCGAGAAGGTAAGGGTAAAAAGTCCCAGAACGGCAAGGCCGGCGAAGCGCGGAAAGATATTCAAAATAAACAACAAACCAATGAATGCTTCACTAACCCCGGCGAGATACACAAAAGCTGCATCAGAAATGCCAAACTGCGCAACAAAGTTCCAGTCATGTGTTTGTAAAAATGCGAGCGCTATACCCGGTTCCACGAGTTTCTCTTGAAACGCCGCGACCAAAAGTGCCACGCCAAGACCAATACGGACATAACGCATGGCAAAACGCAAAAGAAACTTCCCCTGCGCATAGGAAAGTAAAAACGCAAGCGCGAGCCCGATATATTCTGCATGTGCCAACAGTGTCACAACTCCAAAGCGAAACCAAAGGAGGATTAATGCGATGAGGAGCGATACCGCAGCATAACGCTTGAATACCAGCACAATAAACCCAAGCCCCGCGATAAGCATGAAAATGCGGATCAGCTCATCAAGCCCGGTTGTCGCAACAAGGTCAGGAGAAAAAAGTTCACCCCGCGAAGCAAAAAGAAGAAGCGCCACACCTGAACCAATGGAAAGAATATTTTTTGCGAGACCGACAAAAGGCATGACCTGCAAATGCAATACCTTCACGGGTGTCCCCCCGACGGGCCGTGCAGAAAGATTGCGCAAGAATATCAAAAGAACCGCCGCGACCACTGCTCCACCCCAGAGCACATAATGCGCCGAGCCATCTGTTGCAATCGGCTCCTCTACAAACCAGAGCGCATGCGCAAAAACCGCCTGCGGAATAACGAATGCCCCAAAAATAAGGAACGCGCTAAATATGTTCTTCGAGATCCTCGGCATCCTTTTTCATGTTCTCAATCTTATTCTCAACATTTTTCAGCTGCGCCTTGAGTTCTTTTGAGAGCGCCAGGCCACGCTCGAACTTTTTGAGTCCTGCGTCAAGATCTTCCTCTTCCTCAAGTTCACTCACAATGCGTTCGAGCTCTTCAAATTGGTCAGTAAAGGTCTTTGATTTTTTTGATGGCATACGTTTATTCAACTGTTGATTCAATCGTCCCATCACTGAGGCGTGTCGTGAGATGACTGCCCCGTGAAACACGTGTGGTGCTTTTCAGTATAGTGCGTTTTCCCTTTTCTGTCAGATAGGTAATGGAATACCCCCGTTTGACGATCGCATCAGGTGAAAGATGCACGAGCGCTGCTTTGTGTTGCCGCAATGCTGCGCCGTATCGCTCCACAAGGCGTTGGAGTGCCTGCTGCATGCGGCCCGCGCTTGCCACAACTCCCTCGCTCGCGAAGACGGCTCGTTCTCCAAGATTACGCCACGCATAACGCAAGCCGGTTTCTGCGCTGCGCAGACGCTCAAATGGCCGCGAAAGAAGCTGTGCAAGTGCTTGTAGCATACTATGCAAACGTTGTGCCGTGCGTTGCGTCGTCCGCTCCATTGCATGCGCAAGCTGATGCTGCTCGGCAATAAGATTGCCAAGTATTTCGCGGCGGCTCAACACAACGAGCTCTGCAGCATTCGATGGAGTTGCCGCGCGAACATCCGCAACATAATCTGCAATGGTCACATCGCGCTCATGGCCCACGCCAACGACAACGGGAACTTTGGACGCAAAAATAGCGCGCGCAACTTCCTCTGCATTGAATGACTGCAAATCCTCCATGGATCCGCCGCCGCGCGTGAGGATGATGACATCAAGATCTGTACGCGCTCCTGCTGCGGTAAGCGCTGAAGCTACCTGGCGAACAGAACCGGCTCCCTGGACTTGTGCAGGATAAAATGAAATCGCGAGCCCGCCAAAACGATTCTCTAAGACGCGCAAGACATCGGTATACGCCGCAGCATCTGGAGAAGTAATGAGTCCGATATGAAATGGGAAACGCGGTAATTGCTGCTTATGCTCTGGTGCAAACAATCCTTCCTGCTGAAGTTTTTTCTGCAGTAAAAGAAAAGCCTTGCGAAGCGCGCCTTCCCCCACCAGTTCAATTTCTGAAACGCGCATATGAAAACCACCATTCTTTTTGAACAAGGATGGTACGCCAAGGACGCGAATCTCCATGCCATCTTCTAATGGTTGTGTAAGTTCATTCCGCAACATGAAGCAGCGCAAGCGGCTTTTTTCATCCTTAATATCAAAAAAGACCAGGCTCTGATTACTTGGCCGAAAATCAACAACTTCACCCTGCACCACCACCTCGCCAAAGCGCTCAGCAAGCTCTGCGCGAACAAGGTCAACAAAATCAGAAACAGAATATGTTGTCATGACCTGCGAGAGTGTTTGATTTCATTCACGCGCGTACGACTCATGCGACGTGCCTTCCTTATGGGTTGTTTTCTTTTACGCCTCTTCTCTAACTCTCGTGTGAACCACGCATCACTCTTCTTGAGGATGACTGCGACCTTTTCAACAAGCTTGACGGGATGCTTATCATAGACGATCATCTTGTCGCCGCGCTCCGCCACTTCAATAATATCATCCATAAGTTCTGAGGTGCCACCGGATTCCTGCAAAACGCCAATCACGCGATGATCCTCAAAGCTATTGGTAAACTCGTTGAGGGTCCCGATGCGGCCACAAATGAAAATCACCGCATCAGCGGATCGTGTCAAGAGAAGATTCCTTCCAGAATAACCAAAACCAGTATAGAAGATGATATCCTGCCACTTTGTGGGCAGTTTATACTTCTTCACATGTTCTTTCTTCGAAATGGCTGGAGAAAGACCGATAGAAACGCCACCAAAATCCTTCGCACCATGACATGCATGCAAAGGGATGCCAGTTGTGGCGCCACTCAAAAGAACAAAGTCTCTCTTTGCAATCTCCTTCCCCACCTCATATGCCAATTTGGGAGCCTTGCTGCCGCAGTTGTTCACTGCAGAACCAGAAACCGCTACCTTAAAAATTGTGGGGTGTCGTGGATGTTTTTTTACCATACAATACAGTATAGCGATATTTGCACTTGTTCTCAACTTTTGAAGACAAAAAAACAGCGCAACCAAGCCCTGTCCATTTTCTCTATGAATGGCAATGTTTCCCTTGTCGCCGCCGCCCCGGAACTACCTCATGCGCTCACGCGCAAAATAGAGCTCTGTGCATGTCACACAAAGCCGTCCACGAACCGTACTGCGTCCGCACAGGGTGCAGTAACGCTTGCGTGGGCGTAGAACCGCGAAGTTGCGAATCTCGCGGCGATCAAGAGCCTCGAGTATCTCGCTTCTCTGCTTCATGGTTCCTTTCCTCCTTGCCCCGCAAACCTTTAACGGGGCTATACAAATGATCAAAATGATCGCATGTCCGGGAAGATACTCGGAAAATGTTGTTCGACACGAATAAGCCGCGTTATGTTTCCCTCCTTGCTCCGGAATCATACCATGGCCCGATGTGATGATTTGTTGCCGTTTCTATGATCCGAAATTCCCGGACATGCCATCATTCGATACAATAAGAAGCCACCTGCACGATGATGGGCGTCAATTGTCAAGGGACAGTGACCCGCGCGAGTGGTTCTTGTTTCACTTCTATTTACTTGTGAATGCAACTGCTGCCTGTAACCTTCACTTTGCATCTCAAGAATAATCCTCAAAGGTACATCTGTCAAGATGCCGGCGTGTACAAACGTGCGGAAAAAAAATGAAAATCGCTATTGCTGGCGTTTTTTTAGCCACGCTCGAAATTGCTCGTCACGAGTAATATCACGATCAAGAAGCTCGCGAAGAATATCGGCCTTTCGCTTCTTACTCCCGCGTGTTGCGTATTCCAAATAACGCTCTTCAGTGCGCGTCAAACGCAACGTGAACTTGATATCCGGCGTCTCACGAATCGTCACCTTTGCGAGTTGCCCAAGAAATTTTTCAATGATGCCGTGCAACATCTCCGGTGTGTACCATACCAGTGTAATATGTTTTGGAAGCTTATTCATGGTCAATGTTGCAAGATGCGCCGAATCAGATCCTTTTGCAATAAGAAGAAGGAGCGGCAATTTTTGTGTAAGCGCAAACGCGAGAAGATATCCAAGTTGTGAGTCCGATATGCTGGCCTCCAAAACAAGTGCATGCATCGCTTCTAAAAGTGTTGCTCCACGAGATTCGATCTCCTGTGCGCTTTCCGTTCCAAGATCAACGCGATCACCACGATTGGAGGAAAGGTTCACCTCCGCGCGTTTTAACAAAGCAAGAATTTCCTGCACAGATTCTTCCTGTGCAGTGGGAAGTTGTTCTGGAGCAAAGAAATAGAGGTTCATGCGCTTCCTTTCTTGATGAGTTCGCCGGTTACATTTTTTGTCAACAAACGTGCCGCCTTCTGAGGGTCTGTATGCTGTGCCAGCACCCACATCGTCTTTACTACCGCCATGGATCGCGTCATGTTGCCTGCAAAAATAACGCCAGGCGGAAGCACGGGCTGAGAAGATCCGCCATGAAATACGACGAGTTTTTCCTTTGCAAGAAGTGTCAGATCTGCGACACTCGCGGGATCCAATGGTTGTTCGCCGTCCATGTGCAATACAACGGCCTTCGTCTTTGGCGCGATGGCGGTTTGTAATCCAAGGGCTAACGATGGCTGAAACCCGAGCGATTGCACCTGCTCTTCAAGGCCTATCTTAAACACCGGCTTCTTTGTTGAACGCCGCGGACCACGCTGCGTGGTAAGGCGCAAACCAAAATCCACACCTCCATACGTATGATCACCAATGGTCGTGAAAGGATTCATTGCTTCATGCGTACTGCGGTCCACATGCAGGCCGGACATCAATCGATTACCAAACATGAACAACACCCCGCGAATATCCGAGACGGCAATATGCAGTGCATTGAGAAGATTTGCCTTCACGCCCAGACCATGATACTGCGAGAAAACAGGTAAAAATGTTGCCGTGGTTCCTGTGCCGTGAAGCGCGTATGGCGAACTCGTAAAAATAATCGGCTTCCCCGGCTGCTGAATCATTAAACTGATCGCCGCAATGGCATACTCAATATTTTGCAAATGATGCACAATAACGATTCCATCATACTCGTCATAGAGCTCTTTAATGCTCTCCGCGAGTGCAACAAATTCTTTTGGCCCAACACGAACGTCGTTTTCTCCAAATAAAAAATACGGCTCAAAATCCGCGACCATACGCAGTTCTTGCACCTGCTTCACCCAAAGCGGAACATCCGTGGCCTTTTCAATCACGTTTCCTTTGCTTGGTCTATTGGTAAGCGCGGTGCCACCTGCAAGCAGTAGTGCAACGCGTCCCATTATTTTTTCTGCCTTCTGCACGACGGCGCTTCAATAATAAGACGGCGCCGTTATTCTACTGCGCGCACTCACGGTGGTCAAGACGACGTGGTGATATTCAAACGAATCACCGGCTTACTCTTTTGCCATGCAGCTCCTTGACGCACGAGTAACTCCCCTGCCAATGCGGGATCCTTGAGCAACGCGGCAACAACGGCTTCCATGCGCGCTGCCTGAGAGCCCTTCACCAATACAATATCTCCAGGCTCTAAAAGTGTATGCAAATGTGCGATTGCTTGCTCATGATGCTTCGCAATAAACAACCGTTCCTGCGTCATGCCGCCTGCTTCTGCGCCGCGCGCAACGGCATGCGCGTGCTCACCCAAAACGATCAGCCCATCAAATGCCGCTTCCGCCACCATGCGTCCTGTTTCTTCATGGAGCTGCTCAGCGGTTATTCCAAGTTCCGCCATATGACCGAGCACTGCATAACGACGAACAGGCCGATCCATGCTAGGATCCAATGCGGCAACGGCTTGCAGTGCCGCATGAACAGCCCTCGGTGATGAGTTATAGGTATCATCAACAAGTAAAATGTCATCCATACCTTCAAGAAGTCGCATACGTCCAGGCGGGAAGCGTAATCCGGTCAGTGCCGCAGCCGCCTGCGGTAATGACACACCAACGACATGCCCAACTGCAGCAGCGGCAAGAAGGCTTGCCGCAATGCCCTCCCCAATCACCCCCTGCACAAAGATTTCTGCCGCATCATTCATATGTACGAGCCCCACATTCACGCCAAGAACAGCCTTACGAGTATTGCTGGGGAGAGGCGGCCCATATGCCGGCGTTGCGATAGAAAGTCGCACCGTTGCATCTTCATTCTTTCCGAACGTAATGACTTTTGCTTTTGTTTGTGAAGCAAAATTACGCACGACTTCATCGTCGGCATTGAGAAGGGCAAAACCTTCGGCGGTAAGCGGCTTGATCACGCCGAACTTTTCCTTTGCCACATCACCGATGCTGGAATAAAACTGCATATGCACCGGACTCACGGCCGTGACAACGCCGATGCGTGGTGGGGCGATCCACGTAAGATAGTGAATATCCCCCGGATGATCCGCTGCCATCTCAAGTACAAGATACTTGGGATACGCACCCCCGCGTATCAGCTTCCACACTGCACCAAAAAAAACACCAAGCCAAAAAAAGGGATTTACTCCCGCGCTCCCTTGCTTACCAAAAATGGTAAGTGGCACGCCAATTTCATTATTCAAATTACCTGAATTCTTACGGACCGTACCCGCACGCGCAAGTACAGCGGCAATGGCCTCCTTTGTGCTCGTCTTGCCAACGCTACCGGTCACTGCAACAACCGTCGGTTTAAAACGGCGAACGGTGCGCTGTGCAAGAAAACCGAGAAGACCCTGAAAAAGTTTACGCATGATATGACTTATGGAGTGCGACTTGGAGGGATATCGTAATACTGCAGCAAAAATTCCGCAATCTCGCCAAAGAGCGGTGCGGCCGTACTCTCCGCAAACTGTACCGTCTTTGGTTCATCGATCTTCACCACCATCACAAAAGCTGGGTCAGTCACCGGACCAAAACCGGCAAACGTCCCAATGGTGCGATCTTTGTCATAGCCAGGGCCGTTCTCATCAGGCACCTGCGCAGTTCCTGTTTTTCCTGCAATGTAATATCCTTCCACGCCAGCCTTCTTGCCATGCCCATTAATCACCACATTTGCAAGCATGCCCGCAAGCGTGCTCGCGGTTTTTGGTTGTATCACCTGTCGCACCTCTTCTGGTTCAGCCGCAATATGATGTCCTGATGGTGTAATGCGTTCCTTAATAAGATACGGCTTCATCATCAATCCATGATTTGCTATTGCGCCAAATGACTGCAGTAACTGTAATGGCGTCGCGGTAATACCCTGCCCAAAGGATGCTGTTGCGGTATACAAATCATGAAGATTATCCAAAGAGCTGATGTTGCCCGGATGCTCGCCAGGTAATGAAATACCGGTTGCGGCGCCGAATCCAAAACGCTGCATATACGTACGGAAGGCTTCATTCCCCACCTGCTGTGCTGCAAAAATTGCCCCGGTGTTAATAGATTCCTCAAGAACCTGCGTCATATTCTTCACGCCGTAGGTTTTGTCATCGGCATTCCGGATCGTGTACCCGGCAATCTCAACACTGCCCGTATCTTCATATGTTGTTTCTGGCGTCACCTTGCCAAGGTCCAACGCAGCGGCCATGGTAATCGGTTTCATGACTGATCCCGGCTCATACACATCTTCTACGGCTGCGTTGCGGAACACCTTGATCTCTTTCACATCGCCATAGGCATTTGGGTCATATGATGGTGCGCCGCACATTGCAATGATTGCACCGGTTGATGGGTCCATAATAATGACGCTGCCGCTCACCGCACCATGTCGTTGCACTTCCTCCTCAAGACGCGTGCACGCAAAATATTGGATACTCTGATCAACTGTCAGAACAAAATCCGTTCCATCAACAGCAGACTTAAACAGGCGATCACCGGTGGGAATCAGTCTCCCACCGGCATCCTGCTGTGCCTGCAAATAACCGGGTTCACCGGCAAGTTCTTCCTCAAAGAACCCCTCCAGCCCATATTGCCCCAGGCGCGTATCGCCCGAGAATCCCAAAAATCCTGAGAGATGGGCGCTTGTCCGACCTTCAGGATAAAAACGCTCATCTTCAGGTAAAAAACGCAAACCAGGAAGCGCTAAAGCCTCAATAGCTTCCTTCTGTTCTGGCGTTACTTTGTGCATCAGTGGCTCATAAAGATCCCCTTCTTTTGAGAGACGTTCACGCAATACATCTTCGTCAAGATCAATATACCCTTTCAGTTTTGTGATCGTCTCCTCAATGCCTTCCACATCGCGCGGCACTGCATACAGAAGATACAGTTCGCGGTTTATCGCAAGAGGAATGGTCCCCTCATCGTGCGCGCTGGTAAGAAAAAGTTCACCGCGGCGCGGTGTGAGCTCCTCGCTTTTTTCATACTGCCCCTCGGCAAGCGCAACATAAAAACCATGATGCACAACTTGAAGCATCACGAGGCGGCCGGTAATGACCACGCCCAATGCAAGAACAGCCAAAAGCACCCATCCCATGCGATCCTTTGGGGGGCTTAAAGAAAAATGAGAACCTTGTTGCTTCCCGCGTTGTTGTGCTGCAAACCGAGTATGTCGCATGACGGTATCTTACCGTGCCGCGACTGTGCTGCCAACATCAGGGAGATACGTGATACTCTCACCACGAATCATGTCTTGTGCTTCAGCAAATTGTTCAATTTTAGAAAGAGAAGAAAGTGCGCTCGCTTGATAGTGCAGACGGTCGTTTTCCAGTTCTAGCTCCTCAACGCGCTGTTCAAGATCTTTCAAAGCAAAACCCTCAACAGAACTCTTATTCAGAAGGCTCACATAGACCCCCCCAAGCGCAAAGGTGACCACGAGCATAATAGCGGTAATGCGAACACTACCAATTGCATTCCAGGAAAAATGAAAACGTGCTGGACGTGTGCGCGCATGACGCTGCTGATGCTTGATTGCCGTGAGTTGTGGGGACATGGGTTAGGCTGGTTAGCGGAGCTAGAGTGGTTAGAGGGTGAAAGTGATATTACACTCATCACCTAACGTCTCTAAAATCTCTAGCTTTCTATTTTTATATTCTTTCTGCCGCGCGGAGTTTTGCCGATCGGCTGCGCGGATTCTCCGCGATTTCTTCTTCGTCGGGCACAAGCGGTTTTTTAGTGATCAGCTTTACTGTTGGCTGCTCACTCCGACTATGCTCGCGGAAAAAGTTTTTAACGATGCGATCCTCTAGAGAATGAAAACTGATGACCGTCATGCGACTCCCTGGCGTTAGAAGCTTGAGTGCCTCTGGAAGCGCCCGCTCTAACCTCCCGATCTCATCATTCACGGCAATGCGTAATGACTGAAAGATACGTGTTGCCGGATGCTTACCCCCGCGAAGATATGGTGTCCGCCCGCCTGTCTTGAACTTTTCTGCATACACATCGGTGACTAATTGTGCGAGTTCACCTGTTGTTTCAATAGGCTTCACAGAACGTTCATTGACGATAGCGTCGGCAATGGGGCTCGCAAACTTTTCTTCGCCATAAACGCGAAAGATTGTTGCGAGTTGAGAAGATGAAAGGGTCAAAAGAAGAAAAGCAGCCGTTGGTGTCTTCGTATCCTCTGGGTTGAACCGCATATCAAGCGGCCCATTCCGGAGAAACGAAAGGCCGCGGTTCACATCATCAAGAGCAAACGATGATACGCCCAGGTCAAGGAATACGTGGCGAGGCTGAGGTAAAGATGCGAGAGATACATGTTCGTTTCTTAAAATGTCATCAAATGCACCGTGGATAAATGTCGTGCGGTCTGCAAAACGCGCGAGGCGCTTCTTGGCAACGGCAATCATTGCCGCATCAAGATCAATGCCGACGTATGCGCCATCTGGCGCAGTACGTTCCAAGAGCAATTCTGCGTGTCCACCTGCGCCAAGCGTCCCGTCAATGACGGTATCGCCTGGTTTTGGATCCAAGGCATGCAAAACTGCACGGGGTAAAACCGCCGTGTGGGGTGCTTCCATACCTCAAACGTTTATACAAGCATGGTAAACGTCTGAAATTCGGCTACACTTATACCCCGAGGTCGCCGAGTGCTTCCGCAATATCCCCTGACGTCCGCTCGGTTGTGCTCTTATATGACTCCCACTCTTTCTCATCCCAGAGTTCGAGTCGATTCATAAGGCCTGCAACCACCACCTTTTTACCAATACCTGCGTATTGCCGCAGATATTCTGGTAAAACGATACGTCCCTGACCATCAAGTGGTGCTTCCATTGCGCCAGCAAGCATCAGGCGCGAGAACGCGCGAGTGTTCGCCTTTGCAATGGGCAGTGCAGAGAGCTTTTCTGCTAACTTCTCCCAATCCTGCTTTGGATAGAGGAAAAGACAGCGGTCGAGGCCTCGTGTGACCACTGCGCCGGTCTTGAGTTTTGCCTGGAACTTTTTTGGGACTGCGAGACGTCCCTTATCGTCCAGTGAATGATTGTATTCGCCAATAAACATGGCAAAAGTAAATATTCAGAAGAGTCGAGGAGAAAGTCCCACAGGGATACGGTTATCCACAGTGTAAGGTACTTTTCCCCACTTTTTTCCACTTTCTACCCCGTAAATCCATTCTACCCCACTTTCCCCTATTCGTCAAATACCCTGCCCCACCGCAAATATGCGTATAAAAAGGAACCGGTAGGAAGAGGTTAGTCTTCATACCGGTTATCCGAGACGCTGTGTCGAGTTTCCTCCACTGACTCCGTAGAATCAGTCTTCCGGGGCACAGCTCCCGAATGCGAGAAAGGGGGGTGGTTGGCACTCTCAAAGTGCCCAGGTTTGCTACGCGGGAAGAAGAGCCGCGCGAAGAAGGACCTGTCGTCATGGGGACGAAACCACCTTATGGTGCCGCCAAGCACCCGCAAAAAGAACGGCGAGAGTGCCACGCCCCCTTGGTGTCCTAGGAGGGCAATAGACAGGGATGTGGATCCCGCCGCCAGGATCACGTTGTGGGCTGGGGTTTTTGGGCCAAGTAATCGACCGCGGTGCAAGACCTACATGGCCTGCGAACCCGAGCTGACTCTCGAAGAGTCTGCAACGTATCCTGTAATGCATGTAACGAGCTAAAGAGTGGGGCTCATCCCTCATAGCGCCGTGGTCAACCAACACCTTTATGAACCATCTGTCTGCGATGTCATGGTGAGGTCAACACACGAGCGTAGAAGGATTCGCCCTCCAAAGAAGAGGCGCTTCTTGCGCACGGAGCAAGGGAGATTCTGCTTCTCTCGATTCACTCACGCGGAGTTCAGGTCGAAAGAGTGAACATCCCTCCAGCAGCGTCAGAAGCGCCCGGGCTTCCGGACAATCACGGAGATAAACCCCACTAGCGTGGACGGGCAGGGTTTGCAAACCGCAACTGCTCGGTCGCCGAAATTGGGCATGGAAAATGTGCTGGCCTAAGCTACCAGCTTATGACATTTTTGTCAAGCCCTAGTACCCAATTTCCTCTGTATCATCCTTATTTTCGCCCTGATCCGCATCATCCCATTCAAGCTGATTCTTAAAAATCGTGCTTCCAACCCGTTCCTGATATTCTTCCTCAAGTTCCACGCGTTCAATAAGATGTGAATCTATATCTTCAAGAAATTGCGACGGCGACTGCAAGTGCATTGATGTGGTTCGCATGTTGAGCCCAAGATGATACGTCAGGAAACAATAGGTCTTTGCGCGCGTGATTGCCACATAAAAAAGACGGCGTTCTTCCTCAAGACCCCCTGCATCATCCAAAGCCTTTGCATTGGGAAATGCCCCTTCCGAAAGATTCAGCACAAAAACAACTTCCCACTCCAACCCCTTGGCCTGATGCACCGTTGAGAGCACCATGGCATCTTCATTATCGCCATCTGCCTCGCCTGTCTGCGCCATGCCAAATGACTCCTGCAGACTCACTTCCGAAAGAAACGTTCCGAGGGATGCGTATTGCTCTGCAAAAACGGCAAGCTGCTCAATATCTTCCATGCGGGATTCCCAATCGGGAAACTGATTCCGCAGATACTCCGCATAATCAGAATCCTTCACGAGTCGTATCAATACCGCGGGACCGCTCTCTCTTTGCTGCGTGAGTTTGATCGCGAGAGCCTGAAACCGCTTAAATCCCGTTGCGGAGCGCGACGTCAGCACAGAAGAAAAATCCTGGCGCAGCGCATCGGCCAGCTGCTCCTGCCTCCTGGCGATTGCCGTGAGTTTGCCGGCGCTCACGCTTCCGATGCCCATTTGCAGCGTCAACACGCGCATCCATGTCACTTCATCGTGGTTATTTTCCAGAAGGCGCAAGTGCCCGATCGTGTCCTTAATATGCGCGCGTTCAAAAAAACGCATGCCTCCGCGATATTCATACGGCACGTCACGCTTCGTCAGTTCAAACTCCAGTTGCTGTGAATGATGTGAAGCACGGAACAGCACGGCCATTTCTCTCAGTGGCACGCCTTCATCTCTCAATTCCAATATCCGTTGCGCGATAAACTCCGCTTCCTGGCTCGCAGACTGCGCGGGAATGACTTGCGGCTTCTCTCCCCCGCTCCGCACATGCACCAGCTCTTTTTCGAACTGCTTCGTATTTCTCGCAATCACATCGTTTGCAAGATCAAGCACGGGCTGCGTGGAACGATAATTCTTCGTAAGATAAAACGTTTGTGCGTCGGGAAACTGTTTTGGAAAATCAAGGATGTTGGCAATATCCGCGCCGCGAAAAGAATAAATGGACTGCGCATCATCCCCCACAACAAGCAGATTCTTATGATGCGACGCCAAGAGCTGCACAATATCCGCCTGAATCGTATTGGTGTCCTGATACTCATCCACCAAAACATACTGAAACTGCGCTGCGAGTTTCTTCCGCACATCATCATGCTCTTTAAGGAGTTTCAAAAGATACACGAGCATGTCATCAAAATCCATCTGATTGTTCTGCAACTTGCGTTCTTTATATGCCACGCCAATGCGTTCAAGATCCGGAATGATATCTTCAAACGCAGAACGGTATTCAAGAACCGTCTCCTTCACGGAGCTTTCTGTATTCGCGGCAAGCGAGAGAATGCCCTGAATGACCGCAGGGGAAGGAAAGCGTCGCGCTTTTGGATCAATACCAAGATCCTTCACAAGAACCTTCACGAGACTGCGAGAATCCTCTTGGTCGAGTATGGTGAAGTTATTGTGAAAGCCGAGCCGCTTCGCATGTTTGCGTAACAAAAGATTCGCCACATGGTGAAACGTGCCGCCCCAAAGGCTTTTTGGAAATGTGCCAAGCAGGCGCTCGACGCGGAAGAGCATTTCCTTGGCAGCCTTGTTCGTGAACGTGACAAGAAGGATATTCTCCGGCCGCACGCCGCGTTCGATCAAATACGCGACACGATAGACCAGCGTACGCGTTTTTCCGGAACCGGCACCTGCAATAACAAGCACAGGGCCTTCACCCTTTTCAATCACCTCAAACTGCTCCGTATTGAGCTCCTTTGAATAATCCACCGTAAACTGCGAAGGGTCGAAGGATTTTTTAATGGTATATCTTGTTGCCATGTGCTTCCCGCATGGTAGCATCGGCGTACCGCTGGGCACAATCCCTGTGTTGACGCATCATAAGGGAAGGCGTAGGTTCTGAGTATCACGTTCTCTTTCGCACCTTTGCACCTGCCTCACAACGGTCCCAATTGGAGGTCCCCATGGCACTCACTAGCGTCCTGCTCCTTCTTCCGAGGGTACTCTGGCGGTACGTCATCGTGCCACTCTGGAACATTGTACTCGTTGGAGGACTCCTGATCATCGCCGTCGTGTTGCTGGTCGGCATCCTGCTGATACCCGGCAGAGAGCCTGACCACTACACTGACGTTTTTCTGCCCGCAGACTTCAGCCGTCCTAGGAGGGCACCATGAGCTCCTATGCGCCCCTTCCCGCGGATCTCATCCTGCCGAAGAGCATCAGGAATCCCCTCCTGTTGCTGACCCTTCCGAGGCTCCGCCTCATCGAGAGAATCGCCGGCTCTACTCTGCTGGTGAGTATGGTGGCGTTGGTGCTGGCGATTCGCTTCGGCGATGCGCTCGGTGCGTGCATGTTCCTCGCGCTCTCAGTGCTCTCCGCCGAGTACTGGTCCGGCGCCGGTGCGCTACGAATATCCGGATACTACGTCCGACTCTTCAAGCACTGCTGGATCCGGAAGGCGCTGCTCTCCATCCCCGCCCTGCTGTATGGGGTATGGCTCATCCGGAGCCCGCACTCCGGATTCAGCGAGACCGACATCGCGGCCGGTATCGTCGTGCTGATCAGCAGCATCGCGCTGCTCCTCCCCACCTGCGACTGGAAAGGCCTCACCGATCCCTTCATCGCAGAGGACGACCCTGATTGTGCGGATGCCCGGCATCCCCGCGTCGACGACTGACGCTGCCACCACCGCAGTACCCACGCTCCTTTCCCCAACAACCTTGCTTCGCAACAACGACCTCGGTTCCGCACCCGAGGTCTTGCTCTATGTGGATAACCACATCTTGACTTCGGTTTTTATTCGGTATATCCTTCTTTCTACTATGACCTACTACACCGGAATGATTATCAAAGAGAGCATTAAAGACGAAAAACTTCTAAAGAACTTTGACGTGACCGAAGAACAGACATCAGATACCAGCGGCTGGCACATTGTGAATATCCGTATCCCCTCTCCATACATCGGCTTGGTTTTGCCAAGCATTCAATATGAGTTGAATGAAGAAGGCCGATGGTACGTTCAGCTTTCAAATGGCATGGAGCGTATTATCGTATTTGCAAAGAAAGTTTTCCGCTTCTCACGCTGGGATGTAGCCGCACAAGAAGCAGCCCGCACCTATGGCACAAGTCTTGGAATTTCAACAAAGTATCTCCGCTTTACATAACATGGCATACGTTCTCCCAAGAAAAAAACAAGAAATCCTCGCATATCTCGAGGACTATATTGAAAAAGAAGGCTTTGCGCCGACACTCACAGAAATTGCAAAGCAGTTGAAAGTACACTCACTCGCAACCATTCATGAGCATCTCACATATCTTGAAGAAAGAAAGTTTATTGCTCGTGATGCACGACAGGAGCGCGGTATCCGCATTCTCAGAACGACACGCAAAACAAAAGAGTCAAGAGAAATTGGTAACGATGCGATCAGCCTTCCGTTGGTTGGTCTCATTACTGCGGGAGAGCCGATTGAAGCAATAGAAAATATCGACCGGCATATTCCCGTTGCAAAAGAAATGGTTCGCGGTAAGAACGCCTATGTCTTGAAGGTGCAGGGTGACTCCATGATCGAAAGCCTCATTCAGGATGGTGACTATGTCGTTGTTGAAAAAACAGAGTACGCACAGAATGGGGATACGGTTGTTGCATTGTTAGAAGATGGAACAGCAACGCTCAAAAAATTCTTTAAAGATAAACACTACATTCGTCTGCAACCAGCAAATAAGAAGTATAAGCCGCGTCTGGTGAAAAATCTCGTCATTCAGGGCAAGGTGCTTGGCATCATCCGTTCTTTTGCCTAAAAAAATTTACTTTTTATCTTCGATTTTTATTCGGTAATGACTTCTCCGCGTATGGCGGATCCGCCGAAGTCCCGCTAAAGCGGGACGAAGGCGGAGGTTTTTCTTCGGTAAAAGATATTCCATGAAACCCGTTATTCTCCATTGCGATCTCGATGCCTTCTTCGCCTCTGTTGAAGAGGTGCTGCATCCCGAACTTAAGGGTAAGCCTTTGATCGTTGGTGGAAACCCAGAAAAGCACCCAAAAACGCGGGGCATCGTTGCATGCCCTTCATACGCTGCGCGGGCGCTCGGTATTAAAACGGCAATGCCGCTTAAAAAAGCATACCGTATCGCACCGCAAGCGATCTACCTTGAAGGAAGCTTTGCTCATTACCGTCAATTCTCAGAGCGCTTCTTTCAGATTCTTGCTGAATACAGTAATCATTTGGAACCGCGTTCACTGGATGAGGCATTCATTGATGTAACGCCAATAACCTCATGGGTGATGGCGCATGAGTTGGCACAAGAAATCCGTGACCGCGTCCGTACTGAACTCGGCCTTGCGGTAAGTATTGGTGTGGGTACAAGCAAAACAATCGCAAAGATCGCCTCCGAAGAAGCAAAGCCTAATGGAATGTGTGTTGTACATCCTGGCACAGAAGAACGATTTCTTGCTCCCCTGCCCGCATCTGCCATGCCCGGTATTGGCAAGCAAACCCAAAAGTACCTTCGTATGAATGGATTACATACCATAGGCGACATTGCGCGCCTACCAGAACGACGAGTGATCCAACTTTTTGGATGGCGCGGAACCATACTGCAAGATAGGGCTCGTGGAATCGATACAAGACCAGTAAAAGCTTATGAGGATGTAAAGTCCGTGGGTCACGCTCACACCTTCAACGACGATCTCACAGATACAAAAGCGCTGCTGAGTACCGCTTCATATCTTTTAGAAAAAGCAGCGAGTAGGCTTCGGCGCCACAATACATATGCGCATGTCATAAAAATCACCATCCGATACTACGACTTCACGACAGAAAGCAAACAGTTGCGCCTGCAACACCCAACAGATGACCAGCATTTACTGTATGAAAAAATTGAACAGCTTTTTCATGTGCTCAGAAAACCGCGCCCCATAAGACTCATCGGAGTCACGCTCAGCGAGCTCACGCCAAATCCGCGCCAGCATTCCTTCCCATTCTCACGATTGATGCGCATTCAGCATATTCAACGTGCCGTAGACACGCTCAGAGACCGCTTTGGTTTTGAAGCGGTTCTTTCTGGCAGTACGATGCCAGTCAAACGCGCCTTTGGCAACGCTGGGCGCACGCTCTTCTATCAGCGTTGATGCCGTATTCTTTGCGGCATTCTGCGCACCTTTGATTTGGAAATGTTGGGTGCCTTGTGATAGCGCGGAATAAGATACACACCTGCTGTACTCCTTTTTAGAACAACTGCGCCCTTGTGCAGTAATTGCGTAAGTGAAGGAGTGCCAGAAATCTTTACCGCAGTGACAGGAATATTCTCTGAAAGCGCCAGAGCATTTGTGAGCAAAATACCAAGACGCACGCCGCTGAAGGTTCCGGCCGCATCCCGCACAATAACGCCACTGAGATCGTTGCCTGTTGTATGCTTTTTTAAGAAACGCAAAAGCAGCGCGGTGGCATCAAGGCGCTCATCCTTTTTCGGGTGATGCGCTTCGCTCTTTTTGATCCTGAGCCCATTGATTGAAATTCCAAAACGCAGCGTCTGCGGATCAGTAGTGTCGAGGACAAGGATCATAAAAGGTCTACGCGCCGCAAATACTCACGAATATGCTTTCGAAGATTCTTTTTCGGCAACTTCTTTGGATCAACCCACATGGCATCCACATTCTCCCAGTTGAGTTTTACGCGAGCAGTGTCGGATTCTACATGATAGATGTATTTACGCCTTCGTAGTGGATCACCTGGGTCGACCCGAAGCCAATAGGCTTTTTTGCGTATGGCAAGATAGGCACGCGGAATCCCTGATTCTTCTTCTGTTTCTTCCAAGGCCTTCTTGTCGGGTATTTCATGCGAATCCAACCCTCCACCAATAACATCCCACTGCAAATGTGCAGTATAAACGCGCGTACTCCGCTTAAGAAGCAATACTTTTCCTTGATGCGTAACGGCGACTTTAACCGATGTTAACACCTTCTGGCCAAGACGCAATGTAAAAAAATCAGCAACCGCGCGGATGAGTTCATGCTCATGTTTCTTATTTGAAAAATCATGAACGGTGCCAAAAATCGTGTGAAGCGCCTTCAATGATGCTTCAGACCCCAATTCCTGATAAAAGCGCTTTGAGTGGTACAACGGCACTATTTCATCCTTTGTTCCATGTATAATCAGGACCGGCCCATGTATCTGCTCAGCATCCTGAAGAAATGACGGATGCTTTTGATTTTCTGTGAAAAATGATCGGCTAACACGCCGCTTGTTTCCAGGGGTGGCCTCTTCATCAACATAACTATGCGTCTTTAAAAACTCGCGTTCATCATAGGAGAGCAAACTTTCATGCACCTGTTTTGGAAAAACAACAGGCGCAACAAGTACGGTAGCGAGTAATGTGGGATCTTGCGCAACCACCTGCAGCGTTACGCCTCCACCCTGGCTAAAGCCTGCCATGCCAATGCGACGCACTCCTTTTTTTTTCAACCAACGTATTGCATCCTGTGCGTCTTTCACGCCACGGGAATACGTAAAATCTTTGAAGGCTCCGTAGCTCTTCCCGTGCCCATTCAAAGAAAGACCAAGTGCCGCGATACCCTTCCCATTCAAAGCGCGATAAAAATTGTTATACCAAATCTGGCGATGGTCATCCATCCTGCCCGGCAAAAAAACCACCACAGGCGTATCTCGTAGATTGTGTTTCTTGGGTATATACAGCGTCCCTAAAAGCGTGCCGCGCGGGGTACGGATACGCACATCAGTTACAGACTTTTGTATTTTTCTCCTACGAGCGACAACCCTCTTCACTTTTCCCTTCCTCTTCAAGATGGACTTCTTTGTCCGTACGACGATTCCTCTTCGCCGTATTGGTTTCTTTTTTTTATGTTTTCTCATAAGGCAAGCGATGCATCTCGTTCCTCTGCCGATGCATGTAATTGATTATAAAGAATAATATGCTCGTCGCCAAGAATGCGATAGAGAAAGCGATCTGTCACCTGACGACGATAATCAAAATCTTTGCGCGTCATTGTTGTATAGCGAATCTCTCGATCAAATAATTTGGAGAAGCCATTCACGAGTCGAACAAATTTTCTTTTATTCACCTGACCAACCACAAGAAGATCAATGAGGCTATCATTCAGGCCAACAAAAAATCCACTCAAAAGAATAAGTTTTATGCGTCCGGTTTCTTGAATCTTCTCGGCAAAGTCCTGCTCCAGAAGGAGGTCTGCCTTCACAAATAGACCTTTCATCTCCGGAAAGAGAACATTGTCTGGATTCGCGCGATAATATTTCTTCTGCTCTTTTGTTTCTGATTGCACAAAGCCAATTTTTTCCAAAAGACCCAGTTCACGACGAACTGAATTCATATGCTCTCCGACTTTACGTGAGAGCTCCCGGACGAAGTAGGTGGAGTCCGCATCCGACGTAAAAAGGCGGAGAAGCTTCACTCGCGTCCGTGAACCAAAAATGTGTTCAAGGCTTGATTGCATCACATTGCGTCAAGGATACCCTCATAGTATAATCATATCGCTTTATCCAGGCAACGTCTGTACGTCCTGACCCGCATTTTAGCCATGCAGCGTTTCTTTCTTGACATCGAAAAACTCCACGTTGGGGACCAAAACGCAAGTGCGCATGCTTCACACGTTTTTCTCGCCCAACCCACTCCGCTCGAGGAGCAAGCTCTTGGGCGTCTTTTCATATTGGTTGATATTGCGCATCCAGATGAAAACGCAACGAACATTTTGCGTACCATACAAAATGAGCTAAAGGAGTCCTATTACCACACAGAAGAGCTTGCCATTAGCACGGCATTTGAGGAGGCACTGAATCACGTTAACCGCAAACTCCATAGCTTGGTGCGCGAAGGCATAACGGACTGGCTGGAAGAATTCTCTGCTTTGATCGGCGTGATCCATGGCGAGCACATCATCTTCACGCACCTCGGCCGCATGGATATGTTTCTTATCCTTGGTCGGCGCATGGTGAATGTGCTGGATTCTCCGGAACGCGATGAACCTGCAAATCCTCTCAAGATTTTTTCTTCTATTGTTGAAGGTGAACTCACCGAGGGTTCATCAGTATTAATGACAACGTCAACGCTGCTGGATTATTTCTCGCAGGAAAAACTCCGACAGCTCATTGTTGGCCGCCCGACACATGAAGCCATCACTGCACTCGAGCAACTCCTGCATGAGCATCAACATGATGCGGAATTTCTTGCGATTACCGCGCGCCTCATCCCCACGCATGATGAAGTGCCGATGTATCGCGTACCGGCAAATGAACAGCCTCGACGCGTACCAACGGGTTCTGACGCATCAATGGATGATCTCATCATCCGCGAGAACAAAACAAACGAACTACTCGCGCCGTCTATCCTCGCAGAAGCGGGAAAGCGCAGCAGCAAAATTGCGCATGATTTTGCATCATTTTGGCGCACGAAAATTCAGCACAAACCAGAGCGCCGCATACATGCGGGCGGCGTGATTCGCTCACCGCACAGTATGTCTATCGAACGGCCGCACTACTTCCTGCAATTCGTTGCACTCCTTGAACGCGGTTTGCGAATATTGGTGGGCGGGGGTGTGCGTGGTGTTCAAAAACTGCGAAAGGAAAAACCTATTCATGAACGCGCACTCGAACTGCCAAAGGAAACAGAGGGACTTATATCCAAGCAAGTGATCCGCTTTCAGCATCTCCCAAAAAACCGGAAGATAATACTCATGATAGCGCTCGTTGCGCTCGTTGTTTTTGCGCAAAGCATTGTTTGGCTCGGGCAACGTTCACGCAATGCGGAACAAACTGAACAACTCGCACTGACATTCGTGAATATTGAGGAGAATCTTCTCGATGCGGAAACCTCTCTGAGTTTTGGCGACAATACCGGCGCGCAGAGCGTGCTCCGCGAAAATATTCATCTCCTTGATGATGCGCATATATCAAATAAAAACGATCGTGAGCGGGCTGACGATCTTCGCACACGCACCGATGTGCTACTGAATGAAACGCGCAACATCCACACCATAGATACTATGGTTGTAAAAGCGGATTTTACGAGCTTAAGCCCAGATGCGCAAGGGACAAAACTCGTTGCAGTAGGAACGCTTCTCTATGCATACAACCCGAATACCAACGCACTCTACCGCGTGGGCACTGATGAGCTCGAACTGACAGTTATTGCACCGCCCGACTTTGCGCTTGGTGATGTGCGAATCATGACCACTGATGGTGAACGCATACTCCTTCTGAATAACGACAATCTCCTCTTTGCATACTCCCCTGACGATGATACATGGAGTACGCTTTCATTCCCCATTCCTGCTGGTGAGCATAACTTCACTGCCGCAACAACATTTCTGGATCGCCTCTATATGGTTGATGCAAACGAAAATCAAATCTTCCGCTTCCCGGCGGCAGCAACGGGATTTGGTGGCTCATCCACTTGGGTGCGAGATGAAGTCATTGCATTCACAAATGCGATTGATATCGATATCGACGGCAATGTCTATATCACTTTTAATGATGGAACTATTCAGCGTTACTTCCAAGGAGCACGTGACACATTCTCACTGAAGGCGGTTGATCCTGAACTGACGGTTGCCACTGCGATGTGGACAATTGAAGGCAGTGAGGGTATCTATATTCTTGATGGCCCAGGCAAACGCGTTGTGCGCTTTACAAAAGAGGGTCAATTTGTGGAACAATACAGCATCACATCAGAAGCGCCGCTACTTGGCTTCTCTGTTGATGAAGTAAACCAGCGCATATTCATCCTGAACGGCCAAACCGTCAGCGAGTTTTCCATTTCAGAATAGCAGAGAACCAAAACGCCCCGCCGAATGGCGGGGCGTCTTTTGATTTTCTCTAAAGAAAATTATTTGAGGTTGACGGTTGCACCAGCTTCTTCGAGCTTCTTCTTCAGCTCTTCTGCTTCTGCCTTCTTCAGACCTTCTGCAATAACGGTTGGAGCGCCATCGACCATATCCTTTGCTTCTTTAAGACCTTTCTGAGTTACCTCACGAACGACCTTAATAACTGCGATCTTGCTTGATCCTGCAGCCGCGATTTCCACATCGAAGGAGTCCTTCTCTTCTGCGGCACCAGCATCGCCAGCAGCCGCGGCACCTGCCATCATCATTGGGGCAGCAGCAGAAACACCGAACTTCTTCTCAAGGATCTTCACGAGTTCAGAAAGGTCCAAGACGGACATCTTTTCGATCTCGGTGACGAGCTTCGCAAACTTTTCAGGTACTGTTACCTCTTCATTCACTACTTCTTCTTTTGTATCCGCCGCAGCTTCTGCGGAGGCGGACATTTCTTCTTCAGCCATGGTTTTGAATCTAATGTGTATGATTTATGAACTTTTTTCTGAAATTGCCTTCAAGGTTTGCACCAAACCGCGCAGGTTACCAGCAAGCACACGTGCAAAACCGGTAATGGGGGCCTGCAACACATACACCGTCTTTGCGAGAAGTTCCTGGCGTGACGGAAGCATTGCGAGCTCATTGACCTGCGCCTCATTAACATATGCACCTTCAAGAACGCCGCCTTTGAGTACGATCTGCTCTGTGTGATCCTTTGCGAATTTGTGAAGCAATCGAGCTGGTGCAATCGCGTCACCACTGCCAAAGGCAACGGCAATCGTACGATCCCACTCATCAACAGGCACTGCGAGTCCTGAATCCTTCAGGGCAAGCTTCAGAAGTGTTTTTTTCACAGAAACGAGTTCGACCTGCTCGCTCTTGAGCTCCTTGCGGAGTTTATTCAGATCGTTCATCTCAAGCTTATCCTGAATAACAAACACCGTAGACGGTGCGTTCTTCAAGCCTGCGATGACCTTCTGAACTATTTCTTCTTTTTTTTCTCGTGATTTTGGCATAAGGGTATTCGAGCTTAGCTCGATAGAGACAAAAAATACGGTTATTCACCGTAGACAATAGGCACAACGTGCGCACTTTGTTTACCTCGAGAGGATTTATTGCCCTTGTTTCTGGGTTACCTCTGGTCTTTGGTGAACGAAACGGAGTATAGCAGGTGTAAAAATACTGTCAACCAATGCGCCATTATGAGCCCCGTCGTAGCCCGAAGGGCGAAGACGCGGGCGTGGTAATAACGAAGTCTACGGATGAATAACCGTACCTTTAAAAGGCTTCCCAGCAAGTGCTGCCGTAAGATTTGTGATGTTCATACCGTTCAGAACAATAACGATCATACCATTCTTGCGCGCACGCTTCACCGCTGTTGGATCAAAAGGCGCATGCATCCCAGGGGTCCGAACGAGCGGGAAGCGCTGCACATACTCTCTCCATGTCACATCCTTCAGTATTCGCGCGTTTCGAAACTTTGCAGGATCTTTCTCATAGACGTAGTCGATGTTTGAAAGATTGAAAATCGTCTTCGCGTGAAGCTTTTCTGCAAGAAACACCGTATCCAAATCCGTCGAAGAGCCGGGCTTCTCCCCCGCCCCCACCACTATCTGATGCCGCGGGAGCGGATCATGATAGCTCGCGATCACCGGCGATGCCGATGGACCGAGCACAAAACGCATGAACTCCGCATTGACCTGCGTGGTGCGGATACCGATCCAATCAAGCGCATCGTGGCCGTGAACGCCGAGGTCGCGCGCTGCGGTTTGGTAAAATCTGCATGGCTGGCCCCCGCCAAATACGACTCCCAATCGATGTGTTTTTGAGGCAGACAGCAACACACTCCGGAGCTTCCGAATGAATGCACGATCGATCTTCCCTGGATTGATGATGGATCCACCGATGGAAAGAACCATCGGCTGCTTATTTGAGATACTTCGCTTTATTGGCATTGTGCTCATCTAATGTTCGTGAGAAAACCGCCGTACCGTCTTCTTTGGTGAGGAAATAATAATAGTCGTTCGGCGTGGGGCTCAATGCCGCTTCGATCGCCGCAATGCTCGGATTGCCGATGGGTCCCGGCGGCAGACCCGGATACTCATACGTATTGTACGGCGAGTCGATACTGATATCCGCAAATGACGGCCGGGTGGTATTTTTCCCCGTCACATAATTCACCGTGGCATCGGACTGCAATGGGATGCCTTCATCCAACCGCTTCCAAAACACATCAGCGGCATTCTTCATGTCAGCGTCTGTTAATACCTCGCGCTCGATAATGGAAGCAACCGTAAGAATCTCAAAAAGTGAACGGTTGCTTGCATCAATTGCATCTTCATACGGCGCAATTTTTTCCTCAAAATTATCAAGCATCTTTTTCACGATTTCCTCCACATCAAATTCAGGATAAATGTGATAGGTATCGGGATAAAGAAAACCCTCAAGCGTTGCATGCAAAGGTTTTTTTGCGAGAAACGCATAGGTTGAATCTGGTACCACCTCGCGACTGTCGGCCACATCAAGCGCAGCAAGAAAAACAGCCTCATCAATAGACCCATCATGAGCTACCTCATAGACCTCACTCAAATAGGTCGCAATGGTCGCATTCGACCAACCCTCGCGAATCGTGATTCGTACCTGATTATTTTGAATAACCCCCTCCTCAACCACATCATCAACTTCACCTTCAGAAATCTTACGCGCAATTTCCTGACTGGAAAAACTCGGACGCAGCTCATAGGTTCCTGCTTGAAACGTTTTTGCAATACCTTCCACTTTTGCATACGTAGAAAAAACAAGCTCATTGCGAATAAGGCTGACTTCTTTAAGGTTCTTCCCGATTGTCCTTACGCCTTGACCTTCTTCAATAAGAAACGAAATTGCTGTCTCGTCATTGGAAACCGCGCGTAGCTGATTCGTAAACCATGCAAAGCAAATGCCAAAACCAAGCAATACAACCACAACAAGCCCCGCAAGAAGTGTGCGTATGTTCATAGAAGATCGTCGCGTTTTTCTTCTTGTAATTTTTCCACGATCTTTTTGATTTCCTGGTCGCGTTTCTTATCTGCAACAAGCAACGCATCACCGGTATCCACAATGATCAAATCTTCCACGCCGAGCGTTGCGATCACCTTTTTTTCATCAACACCATAAATCATCGTGTTTTTGGTATCCACGCTAATGTGTTGCACGCCTTGCACAACATTATCATCGCTGTTTTCTTCCTGAACGCGCTTCAATTCACTCCATAATCCCACATCGCTCCAATCAAAAGGCGCTTTGATAATGAGCACATCCTTCGTATCCAATTTCTCTGTAATTGCATAATCAATGGAAATCTTCTCTAATTGTGCATAAACTTCCGGAATGGCATCCTTCTTCCCTTCTTTCCACAACTGCTGAATCTCCCGCAAAAGCCTTGCCGTCTCTGGCGCATGCTTTTCATAGGCTTCCAGAAACTTCCGCGGTGTCCACATGTAGTAATTGCCATGCCAGAGATATTCCCCGCTCTTTATATATTCCTCAGCGGTTTCTTTGGGGGGTTTTTCCTTATGCCCCTTGAATTCATAGATTTCCACACCATTTCGTTCTTCCAGGCGCTTACCAACATGTGTATAACCCAGATTCGTTGTTGGCCAGGTTGGTTCCACGCCAATATCAAGCAATTTCCCTGTTTCTCTAATCAATCCCTCGCCCACGTGAAGACTCGCCCGAAAACGCTCATGATCCGCAATATAGTGATCTGAGGGTAAAAATGCGACAGGTTCATCAGGAGTAGAAAGTTCCAAAATGGCCGCAACAAAACCCATTGCCGGACCAGTATCCCTTTTTTCAGGTTCAACAAGAATATGGTCTTCTGGAACCTGTGGAAAAGTTTCCCGAATGAATCCTGCGGTTCCCTCAGTAACGGAATAATAGAGCGAATCTTCGGGAAAATCAGTCCCAAGACGTTCCCGCGTGAGCTCCAAAAGGCTGGATTTTCCAAGAACTCGTTGAAACTGCTTGGGGCGCTTTGAGCGAGAAAGCGGCCAAAGACGTGTACCGCCACCGCCAGCAAGAATGACTATATTCATACTGGCATATCCTATCATTTTATGGCTTTTTCTACTAGAAAAAAACTGATTCTGTATGACATTGCACTTTTCTTTTTGTAATCATGACCAATGCTGTTCGGCTATGATGATGTCTCGAAAGCCAATATGTTCATTGTAAATCCTCGCACGAAATCATCTTGACAAATTTCTTCACTTGCAGTAAGGTATTTTGTGCCTAAGGGGGGGGTTCTATTTTGTAGAACATCCTGTTTTCAGTCATTGCTCATTCACCGTTCTTTTGCACTCACTCTCACATACTCTCTCGCTTTCCTGGGACGATATCCCGGGTAAAACGAAAAGCCAACGAAAGGTTCAAATAATCTGCTTGCTCACACAACCCTTTGAAAAAGGGGGGCAACATGCTAGACATAAAAAATTTGAATTTTTTGTTGGCTTTTTCATTACAAACATTACTTTTTCCATAACATATATGATTCAACTCGTAATAAAGCATAAAACGAAGCAGCGCCTTGTGAAGGCGGTGAACGTTTTTGTGCAGTTCACCTTCGTGGTGTACAGCGTCGGGTTCGGCTTTTTGGCCGCCCCGATGCAGGCAAACGCAGCTTCCACCCCTATCATCGGTGAAGCGGAAGACACCGCAGGCCTCGTAACCACCACAGACACCAAACAACTGGCGCCCGCAGCAGAAACAGTAACCACTGATGCAACCTGCCCCACTGGGGATGTTCATGCATATGTAAGCGCGACTGGGCCCTTGGTCTACGACCTCGGCCACTACGACGGATCAGCAACGATCACGGGAAATGCAACGACGGCACATTGGGCTGTATCTCCTGGTTACACCATCAGCAAAGTGTGTATAAAAATTGACGGTCCTGATGGCGGCAGCTTGATCACAAATCTTGACCCACCAGCAGTCGGAACATACACGAAGGACCAATACGATATCATCAGTATTGTTCTCTACACCGACCTGACGCCTTATACAAACCCCCGGCTGGCAAATTCATGTGGTCTTGATATTGCGTTGGTCATTGATAGCTCTGGTTCCATTGATACTGGCGAACTTCTAGACATGAAAAATGCATATCACGCCTTTGTGAATGCACTGCTCCCTGCAACTCCGACGCAGTTCGGTGTTGTGGAATTCGACACGAACGTGGTGACCCCGACGCTCAGCTTTACGAATATCGCCACCACGGTCAACGATCGCATTGACGATGCAGAGAGCGAAGGTTGGACCAACTGGGCGGATGCCTTGGAAGAAACATCCCGTCTCCCGTTTAAAAATCGCACAAATCCTGATCTTGTGATCTTTGCTTCAGACGGCAATCCGAACACGATTGATATCAACGCTCCTGCATACAATGCCGGCCACTACAGCGACACCACGGCCACGAACGCAGCAATGGTGTACTCCGAGCAGATCAAAGCAGCCGGCATCCGCATACTTTCGGTTGGCATTGGTGATGGACTTGATATTGAAAACCTCAAAGCAATCTCCGGACCGAACGTGAACACTGGCAACATCCTGACAAGTGACGTGATCACGACAAGCTTTACCACGCTGGCGGCAGATCTCGCAAAGGTTGCAACAACACTCTGCGGCGGAACCATCACCGTAACCAAGAATGTGGACGGCACACCGGCAGCAGGCTGGGAGTTCAGCGCAGATGTAACCGATGGCACCGTGGATCCGGTGAGCGGTACAACGACTGGAACAGAAGGCCAGGTCACGTTTGACATCAGCGACATCGGTGCAAATGGAGCAACGGCAAGCATCACGGAAACAACGCAGAACGGCTTTGCACTCAATGATGCGTCCTGCAGTGACCAGAATAAACATGAGGTTGGAACCTTCAACCCGCAAACGCACAGCGTCGATGGCATTCCAGTGAGTCAGCAAGACATCATCTCCTGCACGTTCAACAACCTCACCCAGAAAGGCGATTTGACCGTCATCAAGCACGTTGTTGGCGGAACTGCACAAGCATCGAACTGGACCATGAACATCAACAATGGCGTCGGTTCATTCCCTGGCAGTGAAACGGGGACACAGAAAACAGTAACCCCCGGAATATACACCGTTACTGAATCCGGCGGCCCGAGCGGCTACACTCTCACCTACTCTGGTGATTGTAATGCACAAGGTGTTGTTTCTGTTGCTTCCAACGAAGACAAGACCTGCACCCTCACGAACACGCGCGACACGGGCGACTTGACGATCGTCAAGCAAGATCAAAACCAGCAACGCATGCCTGGCGTCGTATTCTCGGTTGATGGAACACAGTACACAACGGACAGCAACGGTACCATTGTCGTTCCGGCGCCAGTCTACACCGGTGAACATACTGTCCTTGAAACCTCACCGGACGGCTATACCTTCTCGAGCGTCACTGGCACGAATTGCACCAACAGCAATCCCTCCATTGCAACGGTTGTCACAGAAGGAACGACCTGTACGTTTACCAACACCAGAAACACCGCCACTATCACCTTTGACAAGGTGGTGCTCGGCGGTGGTCCAGCAATGGACCAGGACTGGACCTTCACCATTGACGGCCAGGCAGGCTCATGGAAAGACGGCCAGTCAGTTGCACTCCCCACAGGCACCGGACCGTACACCGTACATGAATCATCTGCATATGATGCACAGTACACATTGACCGGCGCATCCGGCGCATGTTCGCTCGTGAAGGGAGAGATCAAGCTCAACGTCGGCGATGAAAATGCAACCTGCACGGTGACCAACGCCCGCAAGACGGGCACCATCACTGTGAACAAAAAATTCGATGATAACGGCGACGGACAGATCGACCGCACAAATCCCGGAACCTGGACATGGGATGTCGTTGGCGGCACGCAGAACAATGCGGGCGGCGCAACCCTGACCCTTCCGACCGGCCCATACACGCTCACTGAAGATACGATCGCGGATTACAATTCTTCCTGGACATGCACGGATACAACGAGCGGCAACGGCGTGAGTATTGCTACAACGCTCGGCGCAAGTCAGGATCTCACCTGCACGTTCACGAACACGCGCAAAACCGGCAACGTGACCTTTGAAAAGGTCGTTGCAACCGGAACAGCAAACCCAAGCGCATGGACGTTCACCATCGATGGAATTGTGGGAACATTCAATCACGGCCAACGCATCTCGCTCCCGACCGGAGATTATACCGTCACTGAACACGGCCCTGCGGGTTATTCCAAGACGGGCGCGTCCGGCATCTGCGGTGCGCTGACAGCGCCAACACTGAGCGCTGCATTTACTCCCATCATGGAAGGCACTGCCATCATGCATGTCACGGAAGACGGTGGCACGTGCACCTTCACGAACGAACGCGACACCGGAACCATCACCGTTCTCAAGAACGTTGACATGGACGGCGACGGCGATATTGACGTGTTCGGCGCAACCGACTGGAGCTGGAACATCACGAATGGCCAGCAGAACATCGCGACCGGGCAAGTTGTTGAAGTGGAAACCGGCGCATACACCATCACGGAAAACCAGAAGCCTGGCTACCACGTGACGAACGTGACCTGCAATGACAACAATTTCGGCGCATCGATTTCCGCAGACATCATGGTGAATAAGGATCAAAACGTCACCTGCTCGTTCATCAACACGCGCGACACTGGAACGGTGACCTTCAATAAAGTGATCCCGGGATATCCGGACGCAAAGACACTCTTTGAGTTCCGCGCCGACGGACGCATCTTCCATGACAACGAGTCTGGCACATTCCAGACCGGTGAATACACCGTCACAGAGAACGACGTTGAAGGATATTCCTTTGACAGCGCTTCCGGCATCTGCGAGTACGACGAAAAAACGCATGACATTACGATGAACGTGACGGCGGATGGCGGTACCTGCATCATCACCAACACGCGCGACATCGGCACCATCTCCGGAGTGAAGTTCAATGACTTGAACGGAAACGGCGTTCGCGATGCAGGAGAGCCTGGCGTTGCAAATGTCACCATCAATGCAAACAACGGCATGAGCACGACCACGGATGGTACCGGCGCATTTGCCTTTATGAACGTCCCGACCGGCCAGTACGCGGTGAGTGAAGTTGTTCCTGCTGGTTGGATCGCGACCACTCCTGCATCGGTCAACGTTACCGTAGTAAAGAATGAAACCGCATCTGTCGCGTTCGGCAACTTCAAACTTGGGACAATCACCGGTATGAAGTTCAATGATGTGAACGGTGACGGACAGGGCGATGATGAAGATGGTCTCAAGAACTGGACCATCCAGCTCTGGGTCTGCAATCCTCTTGTGCTTGATACAAACAGCGACAGTGACTTCGGCCTTGATGATGCAACGCGTTTCACAATGGCCTATAAGACCGGGGATGTATCCGGCTCGGACGCAAACGGCAACGGTATCATTGATACCGCAGATTTGAAGTGTGCAAAGGATGCATACAGCGATGGCATCTTGAACCCGATCGCGAGCACGCTGACCGACGAAGATGGAGAGTACTCTTTCAATGACCTCGGCCCTGGCACATACTTCATCACTGAAGTCCAGCAAGACGGCTGGCAGCAAACCGCACCAGCATCCGGCTACCACCAGGTTCAACTTACCTCAGGTGCGAACATCACTGACAAGGACTTCGGGAACTTCCAGCTCGGCCGCATCAGTGGCTACAAATATGACACACAGGAAAACTGGCTGAATGGCTGGGAGATCTGCCTTATGCCCGTCGTTGGGCAGCAGGATGATCTTGCACTCACCTCCATAAGTGAAAGTGAAGACAACTGCGTCATCACCGGATCCGGCGAATGGCCAGATGGGTATTATGAGTTCACGGATCTCTTTGCCGGTATGTATACCGTGCAAGAAACACAACAGTCCGGGTGGAAACAAGTCTCCCCGAATGATCCTGGCACATACACCGTGGAAGTCACCTCTGGTACCGGATACGGCGAATCCGAGCTGTATGACTTCGTGAACCGCCAGCTCTTCCCGGATCTCACCATCAGCAAAGATGACGGACTTGCACAGGCAGAACCAGGCGCAACGCTCACCTATGCCATCACCGTAACCAACAACGGCGAGTACGATGCACATGGAGTGTTCATCCTGGATACACTGCCAGCACATGTCACCTACGTCTCTGATACCTCGGGCGTCTCCGTGAATCAATCCGGCACGACGCTCATGTGGGACTTCCCCGCATTGACGCTTGCCGCAGGTGAAAGCATGAGTTTTGACCTCACGGTAAAGATAGACGACATCATGCCGACTGGCACCACCACGCTCACCAATGCCATCGTGGTCTCAACTGAATCCGTGGAATCGGATCTCACAAATAACAGCGCATCAGACACAACAACTGTTGCGGCTGCTCCGATCATCAGCATCGCAAAGAGCGACTCCCCTGACCCGGTTGAAGCAGGTGCACTCCTCACATACACCATTGACTGGGATGTGATGGGCAATGCCGTTGCAACAAATGTCACCATTGTCGACACGCTGGATGCAAACACGAGCTTTGTCTCTGCTTCAAACAGCGGCGCCTATGATGCAAGCACTCACATGGTCACATGGAATCTCGGCGATATCACACCGCTTGCAAACGGCAGCCTCACGCTTGTTGTGCGCGTTGCAAGCCCGCTTACAAACGCAACGGAACTTGTGAACACCGTTGTCATGGACAGCAGCGAAAACACACCGGTCAATGATGATGAACCGACAACGGTCACATCTGCGCCGGAACTTACCATCACAAAGGACGTGAGCCAGGTTGCGGCAAACCCAGGAAACAAGATTACCTACACCATCATTGTTAGCAACCTCGCAAGCGCAAACGCTATCGCAAAGGACGTCACGATCAGTGACACCCTGCCAAATGGCTTCACACTCGCAAGCGACGACAAAGGCGTATACAACGTGAACGTCGGCGATCTTGCTCCTGGTGAAAGTGAAAGCGTCAGCTTTGACGTCATCATTGGCAAAGGCGTTACTGCAGGAGCCTACACCAACACGGGTATTGGCGACGCAGACAACAGCGAGCCTGTTGATGATGATGCAGTTATCACCGTCGTTGTACCAAAGGTTCTCGGCGTTGATACGAGCGCTCAGCTCACCATCAATAAGACCGTGGACAAGGAGGTAATTAATCCTCGAGGATTGCTGCTCTACTCCGTGACCGTGACCAACGTCGGCGATGAAACCGCGACGAACGTGACCGTGACGGACAACTTGCCACAGGGCTTCACCTTTGTGGCTGACGGAGCGGTGACCAAGGTCTACGCCATCGGTGATCTTGAACCGAATCACAGCCGCACCATTACGTACCAAGTACGCGTTGCAGAAGATGCAAAGGCCGGTACGTACACCAACCTTGCTGTGGCAACTGCGGATAATGCAAGCAAGATCGCTGATCAGGCTGATGTGGAAGTCCGCCCGGGACGCGTCCTTGCGGCAACCGGCGCAGGAACGCTTGAATACGCAATGGGTATTCTCGCAACACTACTCCTCGCGCTAGGGTTTGCTGGCATCGCCCGCTACGCCCAAAAGCGCCGCGAAGACGAATTGCAGAAAACTGCATAAAAATGGCATACTGTGGGAGCCTCTGGTGGCTTTGCTCCGGGGCTCCCACATTGGGAATTATTCATACAAATCAACGTCATTTAAGAAAATCCTATCTATGAAGAAATATTACAAACCAGCAAAAATTGCGCTCAATGTAATCGCAATTATTGCCATGGTGTTCTACCCCGGGGGTTTTGCCCTTGTGGGTAATGCCGCACATGGCAGCACTACCGGAAACGGAAATCCCGGGAGTATCAAAACAACGAATGTCGACTGCGGAAGCGTTCAGACGAACGTCAACCACTACGACGTAGGCGACCATGTGTACATCCACGGCAATGGTGACGACAAAGGAAGAACCTTTGATCCAGGCACGTACGACTGGGATATTACAGGAAAACCTGGCAAAGCTTCACAACATCCAAATACTGTCGTTGCACATGGCAGCTTCACTGTGGATGCCACTGGCATATTCTGCTTTGACGCATACACAATCTTACCTGGTGATGGCGGAACATATGGCGTGACCTTCAATGACAAACACGACAACTACCGCGTGCACAACCCCGCTGTATGCACCAACCCACTTGATTATGTTGATGACCAAGGAAATCTCGGTGAAGATGGTGAGGTCTCGCTTTCTGACGCAACTTATTTCACAAACCTGTTTAAACCGAATAGCCTCACAGCAAAAGACCCTGCAGCTGATGTGAATGACGATGGCGAGGTTGATGATGATGATAAGAATTGTGCAAAAAAATACTACAGCACCGGTGAATACGCTTGCCCGATTGAATGTGATGATGAAGAGGGTGGGAAAAAAGACAAGTCAAGTCAACAAACGGTGGAACCAACCACAATCTGCTCCAGTCCATTAGACTATGTCCATGAGGACGGAACACTTGGAGCGGATGGCAAGATAGGACTCGGCGATGCTGCAAAGTTTGAAGAGTACTACGCAACGCAAGACTCAAAAGCAAATGTCTACATTGGCAACGAGCTCTCAGAGCAGGATGTCGTGGACTCGCACGACCAAGTTTGTGCAGATAAGTATTATGCTACCGGTGAATACGCTTGTGCACTTGCTTGCCCGGAAGATTATTTTGATCAAGAACTCACGCTTAGTACTGAAATCACTCCAAAGAGCAATCCTCTCGTTTTTCAGCCAGTATGCACGGAAGGATCTGCATGGGCAAATGAAGTAATCTCTTCTGACCAAGGAACTAAAAATGACGGAGGTGTTATTGATCTGAACCGCTCAGATGCAACACAAGTCCTTGGCGCAAATGACGGCGTATTCTTCAGTCTTGGTCGCAAAATCGACCACCCATATGGCGGTACCATTACGGTAAAATTTGCACATCCAGTGGTAAACATTGCTGGCGCAGATCTCACGCTCTATGAAGTGACCAATGGCGACCGTGTTGCATATGGCGTTGAGAAAGCACAGGTGTCAGTGAGCCAGGACGGCATCACCTGGGGACTGAGCGGCGAGATCAACAACCAAGCGCCGACCGGCATCGGAGAGATCGACATTAGCAACACCGGAACCGGTTGGACATGGATTCAATATGTGCAAATTACCGATGCAACGGATTTTGAATCGGAATTTTCCGGCATCCCATCAGCGGATGGCTACGATCTGAATGCCATACAGGCAACGTATCAACTCTGCTCCTGCGTGAGTCCGCTTGATTTGAACAGCTCAGACGGCACCAATGTGCCGGACGGCGAGATCGGTCTCTCCGATGCAACGCTGTGGACGCAGTATTTTCTAAATGATAATCCGCGTTCTGATGTGAACGGAAATGGCGTCAAAGACTACGGTGATTATCTCTGTGCAAAACCATATTTTGCTGACGGTGGCCCATACACTTGCGACATTGAATGTGCTGCAGTTTGTGGAGACGCCAGTGTTAATCAAGAAACAGAACAATGCGATGATGGAAACATCACGAGTGGTGACGGCTGTTCCTCGATCTGCCAGATCGAGCCGCAAACAGGCTCCCTCACCATCTGCAAATACAATGATGTTGACCTGAACGGGACATACGATGATGGAACTGACCTGCCACTACAATGGAGTATGACCGTTGATGCATTGAGTGGATCAAATGAGGGAGATACATGGTTCACTGGAACAAACTCGGAAACCGGCTGTGTAACGCTTGAAGGTTTCCCCTACGGAAACTATGACGTCACTGAGGCTACCGTAGAAGGCTGGACTGGCACATACCCAAGCGATACCGATATGCAGAATGTCACTCTTGATGCGGAAACGCCAAACCCTGTTGTTACATTCCTTAATGCCCAAAACACCCCTGCAAGCCTCACCATCTCAAAAACAGACGGCCTTGAAACCGCGGATGCTGGTGCTACGCTTCCCTATGCAATCACCGTTACCAACACTGGAGAAACAGAAGCAACAGGCGTTGAAGTTGTTGACGCCATTCCTACAGAAGTTGCCTCTGTGAGTAATATCTCAGATAGCGGCGTGGAAGGTGCCGGAATCATCACGTGGGAGAATCTCACGATTCCAGCACTGTCATCCATTACACTAACCTTTGATGGAATACTGAATGCAGAATTCCCTGATGGAACAACGATCGTGCACAATGAAGCAACGCTCGATTGCAGCGAACCCAATCAGGAATTGAGCTTCGCGGTTCTTGATGTTGTTTGCCCATTCAGCGGCACAGGAACGGATGACACGTCGGTAACGATCACCCCAGAAAAAGTAGTCATTACCACTGCACCAATACTTACCATTGAAAAGAATGTGGACAAGTCATCTGTTGTAGCGGGAAGCAACGTTACCTACACCATTACGATCACAAACAACGGCGATGGCACTGCAGAAAATGTCGTACTTGCTGATCCTCTGCCAGGCGACTTCTACATCACGCTGAACAACAACACTGCATACAATGAATCAGTCGGTGATCTCGCGGCAGGAGACGCGGTAACGACAAGCTACACCGTAACCATTCCGTCAGACACGGCAAATGGTGACTATGTGAACACGGCAACGGTCTCTGCAAGCAACTATGCAGATATCAGCGATTCCGCTACCGTCACCGTCTCCCGTCCAGGGAGAGTGCTCGGCGAGGACACGCAGCAGCATCTCGTGGTCCCCGGCACCATCATTGATGACACCACGGCACAACCAACAGGCAAGGTACTCGGCGCGGAAGATCTCGCAGAAACCGGTGCAGGACTCATGGAATACATCATGTTTACGCTTGCCGCACTTATGATCGGCTTTGGTATCTTCGGCATCCGTAAAGCGAACATCATCAAAAACGACTAATGACAGAAACCCGTAGTGAGGATCACACGGGGGAAACACGAGGAGGGCGAAAACGAATCGTACTCCTCGCTGTTTCCATAGGTCTTCTCTTGATTGGTGCGGCGCTCATTGCATATCCGTTTCTCCCGCGCATCAAATACGCGCTTCTCAAACCAGAGCCACAGTTTCCATACCAGTCCCGCCTCATTGATGAGAATCCTGAACTCGCTTCCCTTCCAGAAACCGCGTTCAAGCCAGTCCCAGAGGATAATCGCCTGGTCATTCCAAAAATAGGCGTTGACGTCGCGATCGTGGAAGGGGCAGACCAAAATGCACTGAATCGCGGTATCTGGCACATCCCTGACACATCAAACCCGACACTGGGCGGCAACACCGTTCTCTCTGGTCACCGCTTCCAATACCTCCCGCCGAGTTCGCAGACGCTTTATCTGCTGGACAAGCTGGAAACACATGATGACATCATCATCTACTGGGAAGGCAAAGAATATGATTACAAGGTAACCGGCCGCGATATCATTCTCCCAACGCAAGTTGAAATATTAGAGAACACCAGTAACGCACAATTGACGCTCTTCACGTGCACACCGCTCTTCACGACATCAAAACGTTTAGTTATCTTTAGCGAACAAGTGAGCTAATTATGAAAAAAAATATGTTAACTGTGCTTCATGGGGGGCTGGCACGGATTCTCGTTCTCTTCATTGTTATACTCGGTCTTGGTGTGCCTGCCGCACATGCACAAATGGGCCCGGTAACAGAAATCCAGCTCTCAGAAACAAAGAGCACCGTAACAAGCGATAACATCGTTCCCTTTCTTGTACATGCGCTTGATGCAGCGGGAAACGTAGAAGAGGTCACCGCAGATGCGGTCTTCTCGGAAAATGATCCATTTGGTGACTTTTCTGCGAATGTCTACTTCCCTGGCATGGTAGGAACATGGGATGTACAGGCAACTTATAATGGTTTCGCCGTGCAAACCACCATCACTGTAACAGAAGGTCCATTGGCAACCATCGTTATCAACCCGAATACGAATCCGGAAATCATCAATATGAATGAAACGCGCGCATTCATTGCGCAGGGTTTTGACGCGGATAACAATATTGTTGCTGAGTTGTCACCAACGTGGGCTGTCCAAGGGACTGCGGGTACCATTGATGAATCAAGTGGAGTCTTTACGGCAAAAGCTGAAGGGGATGCCACAATCACCGCAACAATGGGCGACGTGAGTGCTGCGGCACGCATCACGGTCAAAAAAATTGCGACCGGCGAAGAAACGCCTCCAGTGCCTCCACCAGCGCCAGCAACAACCACGAACACAAACACTTCATCTCCAGCAACAACCGGTGAGGTGCTTGGCGAAGAAACCGAAGATGAACAGGCCGCGCAAGTTGATGAAGTGACGGAAGTGACAGCAGAAAACGTAACAACGACTGCGGAAGAAGCCGTAACCGAAGATTGCGCCACCTATGCATGGTGGGTGTGGATGCTCGGTATTATCGTCTACCTCGTCTTGCTTGGTGTTTATTACTACACCGTTCGCATGCGTAATGAGCTTACGATCTGGATCGCTCCGGTGATCCTCACTGCCGCAGGTCTCTGGGCATTCTTTGCTCTTACCTGTGCAGGACACTTCCTCTGGGTTCCCTGGATACTCGTGATCGGCGGACTCCTTGTGACGCTCTTCCGCCCACGTGAATTCCAACCAGAAAACGGCCAGGAGCTCTAAACCTCCTGCTCAGTAGTACGCTCACTTACAAATACCCTCCGCAGATTGCGGAGGGTATTTTGTATAATAAAAGAGTTAGCGCATGAAAAGCGCCACGCCAATGAGGGCGATTGCAAGCACAATACGGTACCATGCAAAGGGGCGCATGGTGCCGCTCCGAAGAAACGCAAGAAGAAAGCGCAACGCGAATACTCCAGTGGCAGTGGCGGCCAAAAATCCTACACCGACGATCCCCTGATCCTGCCCAGAAAGACCCGCCAGATTCGGCAGCAGCAATGCTCCGGCTCCAAATACCGCAGGGATGGAAAGGAGAAAAGAAAAACGCGCGGCGTCGCCGCGAACAAAACCAAATGCCATTGCGATAATAATGGTGATCCCGGAACGTGACACGCCAGGAATAAGGGCAAAAGCCTGTGCGGTTCCTATAAGAAGCGCCATGCGATAGGAAATTTCAGAAAGCGTTTTTGTACCCCGATAACGCCGCTCCACAAAAAGAAACAACAACGCAATGACGAACAGAAGCGTTGCAACAACCCATGGCGTTCGCAATGTTTCTTCTACATCAAATTTTTGCAAAAGCAGACCAAAAACGACCGCCGGTATCGTGCCAACGAGAATCCGCCATGCGAGCTTTTCATGAAGACTCCAATCCCGCGCGGCATGGCGAAGACTGGTAAAAAAACCGCGCGCGAGTTGAACGATATCCTTCCAAAAGAAAATAATGAGCGCGACGAGCGTCCCCCAGTGGAGCGCGACATCAAACGCAAGATCATTTTTGACAGAAATACCGATGAGATCATGCAAAAGCACAAGATGTCCTGAAGATGAAACGGGAAAGAATTCCGTTATCCCTTGAACGATTCCAAAAAGAATTGCTATAATGTGATCCATATGGAAGCTATACCAAAACTACTTGCGATCCCTGCTCTTGTGGGCATTCTTGTTGCCTTTATTAAAATCGTTGATGCCATCGCAAAGCATGAACTTTCATGGAAGACCTTCACCGCGTATGGCGGCATGCCCTCGTTCCATACCGCATTCGTCGTATCGCTCACGACCGTCGTGGGAATGAATGAAGGCATTGATTCTGCTGCTTTTGCCATTGCGGCGATATTCTCAATGATTGTCATACGTGACGCGATGGGATTCCGCAGATACATTGGAGCCCAAGCGCGTATCGTCAATTCTCTCACAGCGGTCAAAAAGACTCAAATGAAAGCCCTGGAGCCTCTTGAAGAACGCGTCGGACACACTCCGCTAGAAGTTCTTATGGGAGGCATTATTGGCTTCGTGCTTTCCGCTTCTCTTTACCTCATTCTCCCTTAAGGAGCAAGCTCATCCGTAACAATATCCTGCGCCCGCTGCTGAATATCCTCAGCGGTATTTTGTAATTGCTGCTTCACGCGGAACAAGCCTGTATTCATGAGCCGGGTACGCACCGTCTCACCTGCCTCTGCGCGGAGCGACTCCGCTGTCTCGCCCAATTGTTCCTGTAATTCAATTGCCTTGTGGCTCTGTCGTACGCGATCAAAGGTCTTCACGAGTCCATCCGCTGCACCCTCCATTGTACTCACGACGTACTCTTTTTGCTCTTCAGGAACCTGCTCATAGAGTTGTTGCAATGTCTCCTGATGACGCACCGCATGACTGCTTAATGTATCAACCAAAGCATCCACGCCCTGGTTCGTTGTTGCCTCATCCAAAGCCGTGTCAGCGGCATCGGCAATCTCATCACGCAACGCGATACCCTTTTGTTCAGCAAACCGTTCCAGTTGTCCCTGTGCGCGCTCCATATGCTTCTCAAAGCGGTGCGTGAGTCTCTCTGTCCATCTCTTGCACGTTTCTGCTGCTTTCTCGCTATCACAAATCTTTTGTAGTTCAACAAGCCGCTCATTTGCGCGTTCAAGGTCAAAAAGAGCGCGCTGCTCTGGATCACGAATAAACAATCCCTGAATCCCCTCTCCCCAGCTATCAAGGAGGTAAAATGGCGAACTTGGCGTGAGCCCGGCATCACCGAGATCAGCAGATTCAACAGTATCCTGTGCAGACACAGACGCGATACTGACAAAAAGGAAAAAGGCGAAAACGATAAAATATTTCATAGTGCGCTTAAAAGTGAATCATCATCCATTTGCACCCAAGTATCCTGGGTATCGTTCCATTGATATACCGTCACAAAATCAACGGTATCCTCATCTGAATAGACTTTTTCAATCGTCGACTCGGCGCCAATACGATGCGCCACCATGCCCTTCTCGCCAACAATACGCGGCCGCTTGGTGCGTTCAAGTTTCATCATGCCAGCGGGACCTTCAAATTCGAACGACTCAATAATACCCCTGCCATCAAGGATACTTTCTTTCTCATATTCGTGATCCGGAAAGGCGTTCCGGATTTTTTCTGCTACTTCCTTCCAACGTTCATCGGTCATAGGTGTAGTATACCATGCCCCATCTTAATGGCGAATATTCGCCAATTATTTGAATTGCTTGCTTGCCGCAATGAGGCTTGAAAAAAGATCCTTTAGGTCCGGGAAGGATTCAATCTCCTGGCGCGTCATGGCGCGGGCGGCGGCGCGGTTCATTTCCTTGTCGTACCAGCGGATTTGGTGTTCCAAATATTTGTACGGCCGATTCGCAAAATTCTGCGGGACGCGCTTGCCAAAAGCGCTGCGGAGTGCACGCGGGGTGAAATAATTCTCGATCGCACGGCGTTCCAGAATAAGACAATACATATGTGAGTGATAGCATCGATCGCGGAAGCGGAAATGGCTCACATCTCCCTGATCCTGCTTGCTGCTTTTCTCCGAATCCAATACCACAAACGAGAAAAGGTTATTCTCCTTGAGCCGCACGGGATCCATGTTCATGTTCCCGACCGCGCCGCCGCCCAGCTGCTGTATGGAAAGCTGCACTTCCTTAAGTTCCGGGAACTTGCGCACAAATTCATCAAACACGGCAATATCCCACGGGCCCTCAACATAAAGGATCATCTCCGCCGTGAGAATGCTTTCTGGATGCGTGCCGGTATACACCAAGCTGCGCAAGAGTTCGTCCCGATTTCGCTTGCGCGCACGAACGCGCTGTTGTCCATCGCGTTGTATATGATAAAAATTCAAATGCCTGTGCTGATTCAAAAAAAGCGGCGATCTCGTCGCAATAAAGATCTGTTTTTGATACCCCTTGCTTATCCGTGAGGTAAGAATGCGCATGAACTTACGCCCCAGCGACGGGAAGAAGTGGAACTCCGGCTCGTCAATGAGCAGCACATCATACCGCGGGTCATGAAGATACAGCAGCGTCTTGACGGTTCCCAAAAATCCAATGCCAAAAAAATCGAGTATCGCCTGCTTCGGATTATCACCAAGCAGCAAGTGTGGAAAAAAATCCGTAAGCGCTGCGAGAAAATCCGCCCACGCGTCTTTCTGTTTTGCAAGTGCATCAAGTTCCACAGCTAGGCGCTTGCGTTGCACAACAGCAGACTCAGGACCCCCATAATACACGTCCTTGCTCTTGTTCTCCCATGAAGCAACATATTTGATGCGCGCGCCAAGATTATGCACGACCTTTCCACCTTGAACGTCATTGATCGCCTTACCATTCATGGTAACGGTATCCCCTGCGCTTCCTGCTGCGGCGCCATGCGTTTCTACCTCAGTCGTAATGCCATACTGCTTCCCGTCTGCCGTGAGCCCGGTTTCAATCGAGTAATACTTCTCTGCTTTGCCGTGGACGATATTAAGAAAACCGAAAAATGCCTGCTCGTCGTCAATGGACGCGTGCCGGAATTGAAAATACAATGACTCAAGAATGCTCGTCTTTCCTGCACCATCCGGACCGATGAAAATATTCACTGGGCCGAAATCCGCAAGCGAGAGTGAATCCACCGCTTGAAAATTCTTGATGCTGAGTGAAGTGATTCGCATACCACTAGTGTATCACAAAACCCCCGCCCAGATTAGCCGGGCGGGGGCGTGAAGATGAACCAATGAATGGTTATTTCTTTCGAGATTTCATGATAACCGCTGGAACAAAAACAACGATAAATACGGTCACAACAAGCACAAGCCAGAGTAACCATGGAGTGTTGTCATTAGAAGAAGAGGTCCCGGTTGGGGATTCAGTGTTGCTGTTTGCCACGGTGAAAGCAATCATATCGCTTTCGCTGAGCACTGTCCCTGCATTATCACTCACCGTCACCTCAACGGTATGCTCACCTGCTGCAAGCGGACCGGGCAACGTGTATGACCACGCGCCGTCTGCGTTGGAAACCACACTCGTGAGGATGGGGTCAGCGCTGGCAATGACAAGTGACACAATGCTATTCGGCGTCGTTGTACCGCTCAAAGTAATAATATCGGTATCGCGATACAATGCCCTTCTCGCCTTAAATGCTCCATTCGATTCAATAAGTGAAAGCACTGCGGCATTCTGCGTAGCACCTTCCGCGGTTGCCGTTTCATCCGGGGCATTTTCGGAAAGCCAGTTTGTCAGACGGTTCAACGGGGTATTGTGATCCAAATGAAACTGAAGCTCCGTGCAGCGCGGCTCACGACCCCAATGCTGCTGGTATGCTGCAGCGGCCGCGTCAAGATATGTATCAGTGTCTGTCCCAACACGCAACGCCTCAGAAACGCGAATAGTCCGCTCGTTTGCCTGTTCTGTGGAAATAGTGCAACCAAACTTCTCACCAATACTCTCCCCGGCAAGCCACTCCTTCAACCGATCAATTGATGTATTGTGATCCAAATGAAACTGAAGCTCCGTGCAGCGCGGCTCACGACCCCAAACATCTATATAGGCATCATAAACCTGCCCTAAATAGTTATCAGTGGTACTGCCTGCAGTGAAGCGCGAACGGACACGCACGGTAGCCCCATTTGCTTCACTGGTTGAAATGGAACAACCGTATGCTGCACGCAAAAAAGTATCAGTGGGAGTTTCGCTTGCGCTAGTATTGCTCCCATTCTTCGTTTGCGCTTTGCCTGCCGCAAGGGTGGTGAAGGATTGCTCGCTTGTGGTAACGGAACGATCCGCATCAAGAATGGGATTCTCCCAATCCATAGTGACGCCTGCCATGAGCGTGAAATAATAGGTCGTTTCCGGATTGAGGCTGGTAAATTGAATTGAATGCAGCACATCGCCGCCATGGCCGCCATAGTCGCCGGTTCTATTTGGCAGCGTTCCGCTGACCGAGCCATACTGCACCTCTGTATAGGTTGAACGATTGGTCCTGACATACAGCGTCGCTGTGGTATCGGTAATCTCACTGAAATACATCTCCTCAATCACGACTCCCTGTTTTGGCGTATGAAAATCACCTGCCGCCGTACTGGTATTCTCAGAAGTGTCCGTAGCGGTAATTTGATAGTAATATGTTGTGTCAAATGCAAGATTTTCCAGCAGGGCAATGTGTCGCATGCCCTGATATGTTGATGTTGCTGTGGCGCTTTGAGTGTATGAACCAGAATTAATGCCGAAACGAACCACGCCCGTGGTTGTTTCATTTGTTGCCCAGTCAATGCCTTCTGTTATTGTTGCTGACTCCTGAAAAACTTGCGCAGCTGGCAGTTGGATAACCGGTGGATCCGGATCCTGCGCATCTGCGCGCTGCACAAACCCCCACCCAGTGGAAATCACTAGGGCGGCAACAAATAGTACGAAAAATCTTTTCATAGGGAAGGCTTAGTTTGTAACCCCTATAAGTATATCGCGTTCCACAGGAAAGTGTTACGACTACTTTTTCTCCGGCTTCTCTTTGTAATATTCTTGCAAACCGAGCTCCTCTGGAAAATAATCCTGCTTCCCCGCCTCACCCTCATAATCATGCGAATATTTGTACTCCTTGCCATACCCGATGTCTTTCATGAGGTCTGTTGACGCATTGCGCAAATGGAGCGGTACAGGAAGATTGCCATGCTCGCGTGCGTCCTGCCGCGCTTTGAGAATGCCGACGTATGCTGCGTTAGACTTAGGAGCGGTGGCAAGATACGTGGCACACTGTGCGAGGGTGAGCTGCGCTTCCGGCAAACCGATGCGCTCGCATGCGAGAAAACACGACGTGGCGAGAATCTGCGCCCGCGGATCCGCATTGCCGATATCCTCCGACGCGAGGATCACCATGCGGCGCGCGATAAAGAGCGGGTCCTCCCCTGCTTCCAACATGCGGGCAAGCCAATACAACGCGCCATCTGGACTAGACCCGCGGAGCGATTTGATGAATGCGGAGATGACGTTATAATGCTCTTCGCCGTCTTTGTCATAGAGCAACGCCCTTTTCTGCAAGGCCTCTTCAATATCTTTCTTGCTGATGGTTGCTGCGCTCGCAAAAGCCGCCGCAACATCAAGGCCATTGAGTGCGATGCGCGCGTCGCCGTTGGCAGTCTTCACAAGAAGCGCCCTGGCATCCGGTGCGAGTTTCTTCTTTCCTTTGAGGCCGCGCTTCGCATCCTTCAATGCGCGGTCAATGATGCTGCTGATCTCCTGTTCCGTGAGCCGCTGAAACACGAACACACGGGAGCGGGAGAGCAGCGGGCTTATCACCTCAAAACTCGGGTTCTCCGTGGTGGCGCCGATGAGCATAATGGTCCCCTGCTCCACGAATGGCAGGAGGCCATCCTGCTGCGCTTTATTCCAGCGGTGGATCTCATCGATGAACAATATGGTGCGTGCTCGGTGGAATTTGAGGTCATCCTCCGCCTTCTTGATGATGTCACGAAGGTCCTTCACGCCGGATGACACTGCAGAAAGCTGCACAAAGCGCGACTGCGTCTGTTTTGCGATGAGCCGCGCAAGCGTGGTCTTGCCGCTCCCTGGCGGCCCCCAGAACAGCATGGAGAACAGCTTATCATCCCGAATGGCCTTGCGGAGCACCTTCTCTTCTCCCATGATCTCCTGCTGTCCGACGAATTCATCAAAATTCTCCGGCCGCATGCGGTCAGCAAGCGGCGCGTCTTTCCTCTTGAATTCCTCCGCTGCGTTTTCGAACAGATCTGCCATAGTCCTTGTATCCTATCCCAGAGCGAGCCCATTGACAAAGGCGCTCACAAATGCTAGCTTTTGGGGCTTTTGGTGTGGCAGGTTACAAACCGCTATACTAAAGGACAGAGTCTCACCGCACCTTCCACACCAACCTCAACGAAAGGGCACGTTGAACTATGGCAAATCACGATCTGGATGACCTACCGACAGCGGCAAGACCGCTCTTCACGTTCACCACGAGAGGCGACCTCGACTTCGTGATGAACGCTCTCAACATACAGGGACCGATCTTCCTTGATGGACACTCCGCGCAGATGCCCGGCGGCACCGCTGCCGGATTCACCAAGGCACTCGTTCGGTTCTACGGAAAGCACGGCCACTTCCCGAACGAGGTCACGGTCTTTCATCACGGGAGGATCACGCCTCTCGAGGTGCACACCACAAAGCCGCGCCGGCACGCGGTGATCCGAACCTTCTCCGCCGACGGATACTGGCAGCTGCATCTGCATCTCCCCGACCAGAATCCGACGGAACGCATCTGCCGCATCGAGGAGCTTCCGGATCACATCGGCCCACTCTCGCAGTACCGCTTGGGGCCTCCCCCGGGCAAGCTCGATGCGCTCCTGCGCCTCAACGAGGCCTTCAAGCACAGGGTGGGACTGCCCCCTCGGGCATCCCTGCGCCGCATCCTCATCGGCGGCCGCGCTGACTGGCACTGACCCGCTCTTTCCTCGCAAGATTCCTTCCCCCGGGAGCGCCTTCTGTCTGATAACAACAGACCAGGGCGCTTCTTTTAATTTCCGCCGAATCTCCGATTGCGCCTTGCGTATTCCTTGAGCACTGCCTGGAAGTCCTTTTTGGTAAAAGCAGGAAGCGATTTCTTTACAAAAATAAGCTCACTGTACACGGACTGCCACGTGAGAAAATTCGAAAGTCGCTGCTCGCCGCTTGTGCGTACGATCGCATCTGGGTCCGGTATGCCGGCGGTATCCAGATACCCGCTCAGTTGTTGCGGAGTGATGTGCGCCATATCCACGCCGTCCTCTGCCGCGGCTCGCATGCTGCGGATCAGCTCATGGCGTCCGCCGTAATTCAATGCGATGACCATGGTCGCGCGGGTATTGTTGCGGGTCTCCTTCTCCGCTTTGCGGATGGCAATCTGCAACGGGCGCGGGAGCTTGTTGCGCTCGCCGATGATGCGCAGCCTGACGCCTTTTACAATGAAGTCCGGCAAATCCTTCTGCAGCGCTTCAAGAAAAAGCCGCATCAACTCGCGCACCTCCGAAGGCGATCGTTTCCAATTTTCCGTTGAGAACGCGTAGACCGTGAGGTACTTCACCTCGTATTCCAAACACCAGTCCCCGAGCTTGCGGACGGCATCCCGTCCTGCGCGATGCCCGGCATTGGCGGAAAGCCCGCGCTGTTTTGCCCAGCGGCGGTTCCCGTCAAGAATGAATGCAATGTGCGTTGGGATGTGTGAGGAAACCTGCATACGTTATGACGAACGGCGGACCATATATTCAGCAAGTGCGCCCAGTACCTTGCGCGTTTCGCTATGGAGATGCAGACTCTTTGCAAGCGCGCTCTTTGCCTCCTGCACCAGCGCATACGAGCGTTCCCGCGCCTTGGCAAGCGCGCCGCTCACCTGCACAATCCGGCGTGCGTCAATCAATGCGGACTCCGTCATGCGCTCATTGCTCAGAATGGCACGCAGGCGCTTCCGATCCTTCAAAGAAGCAAATTTCAGTGCATACAAAATCAAAAGGGTTTTCTTCCCCTCATCCAGATCTGACGTGACGGACTTGCCGATGGTCTTTGCGTTGCCGAACATTCCCAAAATGTCATCCTGAATCTGGAACGCAATGCCGAGGGGAATGGCATAAAGGGTAATGCTTTTGAGGTCGCGCTCGGTGCCGCCGGCCAGAATGGCGCCGAGGTGCAGCGGCGCTTCAAACGAATACATTGCGGTTTTGAGTTGATGCACGGCGAGCACCTGCGCTTCCGTCACCTTCTCCCGTTCAGAAAACAGAATATCCATCATCTGCCCATAATGCGTTTCCTCCAGCATCCGTTCAATGCGTTGCAGCAGACGAAATTTCTTTTCTGAAGACACGCGGCTCTCCAGGACGAGCTCCCTCGCCCAGATACTCAAAAGGTTCCCCAGCAGGATTGCCTGGGAAACACCGTAGTGTTCTGCGCGCTCCGCAGCTGGACTCAAATCCTGCACCGCAATGTGTACGGTCTTTCCGCCGCGGCGCTGCTCGTCCTGATCGATAATGTCATCGTGGATCAAAAGGTATGCATGCAGCAATTCCGCAAGAATAGAAAGCGTCGTTACTTGCGTACTCACCTTTCCCGTAATGAGCCGATATCCTTGTGTCATCAGAAACCCGCGAATACGCTTGCCCCCCTTGCGCAGCACGAATTCCGCCACGGTGTCAAAAAGCGGCACGACATCCGGGGCAATGCGCTTCACTTCTTTGCGCTTCACCGCAAAAAAGGCCTCCAGTTGAGGCTGAACGTTCATCCGATACATTTCAAGCTCTTTCATAAAACAGCGTTGAGTATACCAAAACACACCCTTTGAGCAAGGGGAAGCGGGCAGGGTCTCGTATGGAGGTCCTGCCCTGGGTGGTGGTTGCGCGGGGTGCGCGTATGGCACGACGTTCACGCCGCGATTTCGGCTTTGGTTGAGACGAGCTGGATGGAGTACGGCGGGTGGCCGTCGAGACCGCCAGTGAAGACCTGGCAGCCAGGATGGGTGGGGGTTCCCACGCGTCTCCGATACGTGCACACGGGGCTGTGCACGCAGGAGCCGCCTTGCCAGAGAACGCAGTCCGTGAGAACCAGGTCACTCACCACGGTGCCGTCTCCCCGCCGGAGAATGACCTGCCGTTCACACGGCTTGCTCGCATGGTGGAAATCCCGCTCGTAGTATCCGTGCATCTGCTGTTCCCTCCATGTACTCAGGTACGAAAGAGCACCCATTGCTGGGTGCGGTTCGTTGGAAAACGCGATATCTACCCAGATATGGGAAGCTGATTTCGGCACCGTACACGCCAGTCTGGCATGTCGGTTGCCACCGTGTTCATTCGGGGTCAGCACCCCTCCACGGCTTCTTGATATCTGTACTGTGAAAGATGCACGGAGCCTACAGTGTTCTGTCCTGACTGTCAAATCATAGGAAAGGAATCTATAGAAAAACCTGCCAAAGGTCATTTTGGCGCCAGGGTAAACTGAATCCCAGGTGGTTGGTAGTTCCCCTGGGATAAAGAGCGATGGGCGGTCGAAGCGAGATTTCGACCCTACCTTCCAGAAGACGTGTGTCCTCTGGGAAAGGGTGTTCTACTTATTCGGGACTGAACCCGGGGTCGTGATCTCAATGAATGCATGTGGCACTCAGAAAATCGCGAAAGATAGAACTATATTTACGATACAATAGTCTGTTCTGCTGTCAAGACTTTTTTTTCTGTGGATAACTCAAATGGAACGGCGGCTAGTCACGAAGACGAGCCGCCGATAGAAGAAGGGTCCCCGGCGAACGAACGTTCGCTGCGAGATGTCTGCACATGCTGTACAGGGACCACAGGATTGTGGGGATAGAAGGATTTGAACCTCCGACAGCCAGATTTTCAGTCTGGTGCTCTGCCAACTGAGCTATATCCCCGACAAAATGGTGCGCCATCAAGGAGTCGAACCTCAGACATCCAGATTGTGAGTCTGGCGCTCTACCAACTGAGCTAATGGCGCACTGAAGGAACAAGAGGAGGTGGTGGCACCTGGTCCGAGCTGTGATGCAGGATCATGGTGCGTGGACAGATGTCTTTTGCGACCTTGCAGAGTGCGCAGGGCCACCACCGGGTTAACGTTGAAATAGCGGGGACGGGGAGGCCGGGTCGATGTACCGCAACCAGACCTCCCCTACCGGCAGTAAAAAGGCCCGAAGACCTCAGAACCAACGGCCCCCAAATACAAAAGCACGTATGTGCGGAAAAACATCCTATCGCACATGGCACTACCTGTCAAGGCGCTTATGTTTTCGGGTACAGCTCCGGGTTCTTGAAAGGCACCAGCGCCATGATCACGCCGCTTGCATACTCGCTCGTTCGGCTCAGGACATCGTGCGTGAGTAATCCAATTGCTCCGTTCTGTTGTTTCGAGTTCGATTTTCCAAAAACGATATCATCAGCATCACCGAGCTCCATGCCACCACGAACCAATTCTGCAACGCGTCCGGGCAACATAAAGCCAATTGTGCGTGCCATACCCTCTTGCGTGCCACCTCGCACCACAACCCACGCGCAGGTGCCAAGTTTTCCGCTTTCTTCAAATGCGCCGCCTTCGAGCCCCACATAGTACTCCGCGTCAGGATTTGTGCGCTGTGCCGCGATGATGCGTTGACGCGCGCCTTTCAGCATTTCATCATCCCCCATCGGTTGATCAGAAACGCCAGAAGGCACCTTCACGCCTGCAAACAGAAACTCCTCGCCAGGAAACATGCGCTGAAACCCTTGTTCCACTGCCTGCAACTTCACGGGATTCATTGAAGTAATGATGACGGTTTTCATAGTGTAAGCGTGAGTCCGATCGGGCAGTGATCCGAGCCCACCACATCCGGCAAGATAAAAGCATCCTTCACCTGCTTCTTAAGATTCGGGCTTATATAAAAATAATCCAGACGCCAACCCACGTTGCGGTCACGGGCGCGAGTCTTCTGGTCCCAATAGGTGTACTGCTTGGGTTCATCCGGATGCTTCATGCGAAAGGTATCAATAAGTCCGGCTGCTTCAAACCTATCCAGCCATGCGCGCTCGATGGCCATGAAGCCGGAATTATCCGCGTTCTCCTTTGGCCGCGCCAGATCGATCTCTTGATGTGCCGTATTGACGTCGCCACACACCACCACCTTGCGTGTTTTCATGAGCTTTACTGCATAATTCAAAAACTGATCATAAAACTTCAACTTATAATCCAGCCGCGGCTGCCCTGACCCGCCGTTGGGATAATAAATATTGAGTAGTACGAACGCGCCAAAATCCAACTCCTGTACACGGCCTTCTCTGGAAAGCAAGCTGTTTTTCCCAAAATCTTTTTTTTCGCATTTTGGTTCCTTCTTGGTATACGTCGCGACGCCACTGTATCCCTTCTTGGCCTCATGTCCCGCCCAATATGAAGCATAGCCGCCCACATCCTTAAGAGCTTCAGAAAGTATTCCTGGATCATGCACCTTTGTTTCCTGCACACACACAATATCAGCCTCACTCTTCTGCAGCCAATCAATAAAACCTTTCCGTTCTGCGGCACGAATTCCATTTACATTCCAAGAGAGAAGGGTTATCGACATGGATTGTAGTATAGCAAATAGAGACTTTTTTGCCTTCGTGTTATACTTTCCACATGATTATCTCATTTCTTTTCTCGGCAATCGCAGTCTTTGTAACCGCATATCTCCTACCAGGAGTTACGGTTGGCGGATGGGTGGATGTGCTGATTGTGGCGCTCGTGCTCGGCATGATCAATATATCCATAAAGCCTATTCTGCATCTCTTGACCTTCCCTATCACAATTCTCACATTGGGACTCTTTGCACTTGTCATAAACGCACTGCTCATTATGCTCGCCGACTGGGCTGTGAAAGGTTTCTCGGTTGATAACTTCTGGTGGGCGCTTCTCTTTAGTGTGGTGCTAACAATCGTGAACGGGTTCCTTGGACTGTTCAAGCCAAAGCACGCCTGATACGCACAGGATTCAAAGAGTAAAATCTATGACGACGGCGATATGATAATATAGACGTCGTCGAGTTCGATATCCGATCCCCCAGGACCGGCATTGTTATCGTCATTATATACATTCTGCGCAATGCCATTGGGACCAAACGAACCAATGACTGCCTCCCACTGCTCACCAGCAGAAGGATCAACATCATAATCCGTATCAAGAAAATAAGGATTTCCCCATGGGTCAACGGGCAGGAATGGAACATAAGGACCCTGCCAATTCGAAAAACTGCCATCCGTAGCCACGATGCCGGCCACATCAGTACTCAGATCCCAAACTTCGTTGCCGTCCACACCTTGATGTGTTACTGGTGTTTGCGCACCAGGCCAGAGGCCGGTATCAAATTCTAAAATTCGTATCGCGGTTGCAAGAGTCCGTACATCACCCTGCGCATCTGCAATCCTCCCCTTATCGCGAAGATCCGGCAACAGTGCAAGACCAACGGCAGCCAAAATCCCGATAACAGCAATTGTCACGAGCATTTCAACGAGGGTAAAACCTTTTTGATATTTTCGCATAGAGAAAGTATAGCAAAAAAATCGTGGTCAGGCTTTGGGGACCTTCCACCTGAGGCGGACGCACTAATCTCAGCCAACGGCTGATCTGCCGATGGTGGAAACTCCTCAAATCCAAGGACGTGGTCGGGCTGGTGGGACTTGAACCCACGACCTCCACGACCCGAACGTGGCGCGCTAGCCAACTGCGCTACAGCCCGTCCACGTCCTTGCATTATGCAATAGCTACAACTCGAAATAACAACGCTCCGCGTACCACAGCGTAGCTGAGTATGGTGTGTTTTGCAAGCGTATTAGAGAGTGCTTTCTTCGAGTCGCCAGAGAACGGTGTCATCATTCTTGGTCTCATACACATCAGCACCAACTTGTCCCTGCTCGCCGTTCACATAAAACAACCAAAAATGGTTCTCATTCGCTTCCTGCCCGTCAATACTGTTCACCAACACGCCAAAATCAAATTGCTCAAACGCAACGTCGTGCTGTTCTTCAAGAAGCTGAAAGGCATTCTTCCCCTCTTCGCCTTTGTACTCAATAGTGGCAATGGCGTTCGGGAGCTCCGGTTGTTCCGTTATCTCCGCGTTCCCTGTAACCGGAACAGTAATCTCGCCAAGAGGAGCGAGCGCAAAAAGAAGGATAAGAAGTGCAAGTGGAACGATCCACAATAGATGGCGTCGCATAAAAATATGGGATTAGTGTATACTCTCCCCCTCCGCAAGCACTCTAGCAGAGCTATGCGCGTCAGACAAGGTACTACTCATATTGCTCGGTTAGAATGCGGTCCCGGTCAACACCCTCAATAGTCAGCGCCTTAATAAGGTCCTGTATCATTGCGGGCGGGCCACAGAGAAAATAGAGCGGATCCGTCAGACGCTTATGGTAACGTCTAGCTGTCTCCGGCGTGAGACGCCCCTGCATAACGCCTTCCTTTGCATCCCCTTGCGTAACGGTGAGATGCAACGTCCAATGGTCATGAACAGAAAAAAGTTGCTCAATCTCCGAGCGAAACAAAAAATCCTCTTCAGCGCGGCAGCTATAGAGCAGCGTTACCGGATTTTCTTTTTTATTGTAATGAAACGATCGCAGCATACCCATGATTGGAGCAATACCTGTTCCGCCTGCAAGCAATACAAGCGGACCAGCCTCAGTATCGGGATATGTGAAAAAGCCAAGTGGCGCACGAAGCGTCACCACATCCCCTGCCTTGAGTTTGCTCAACGCTTGTGTGAAATATCCCCGCTTTTCATAACCAAACTCCAACATATCCGGATCCGTCGGCGTGGAGCTAAAGGAAAGCGGCTTGGTACGCTGTTCGCCTGTATCTTTGTCTGTGACGGTAACCATAGCAAACTGGCCGGCATTGTACGCAAAGCGCTTGCCGCTCTTGCGATCCAGGCGCAGCGCAAAACCGTTCGATGCGAGCTGCACGGTGTTGCTCACGGTATATGATGCGGTAACGGCTTTTGGCGCTTCTGACATGAAAACGTTTGCTATTCCCCTGCTTCCTTCTCTTCCAAGTAGCGTTGCGCATCCAGTGCAGCCATACAACCCATACCGGCAGCCGTTATTGCCTGACGATATTTATAATCATGGACATCGCCAGAAACAAAAACGCCTTCAATATTCGTTAAAGAATGATCCTTCACTTGAATGTACCCCATCTTGCCGAGCTCAATTTCTTCAGCAAACACTTCTGATGCCGGCGCGTGGCCGATGGCAACGAACAATCCTTGCGCTTTGATTTCAGATTCTTCACCTGTTGTGGCATTTTTGATCTTGAGCCCTTCCATCGCGTTCTCGCCAAGCACCTCAACAACCGATGTGTTGTACATGAGGGTTATCTTCTCGTCAGCCACGGCGCGATTCTGCATTGCCTTGCTTCCGCTCAATGCTTCACCACGAACAAGTACCGTCACCTTATTCGCAAATTTGGTCAGGAAAGTCGCTTCTTCAAGAGCGGTATCCCCTCCGCCAACCACCACAACATCTTTGCCTTTAAAGAAGAAGCCGTCACAAGTTGCGCAGGCTGAAACTCCCTTACCGCGGAGTTTTGTTTCACTCGGGAGATTCAACCACTTTGCTTCAGCGCCGGTTGCGATAATAACTGCCTTGGCTGCATATTCCTTCTCTCCGACCCAGAGCTTCAGCGGCTTGCCAGAAAAATCCGCCTTTGTGACCTTTTCGTTTTGAATGCGCGTACCAAACCGCTCCGCCTGTTTCATCATCTTATTCATAAGCTCCGGCCCTTGAATGCCCTCGGGAAATCCCGGAAAATTCTCTACCTCCGTGGTCCACATCAGTTGCCCGCCCGGCTCTACGCCAGCAAAAAGCAGAGGCTTCAAATCCGCACGTGCGGCATAAATAGCAGCGGTGAGTCCAGCGGGCCCAGACCCGATGATGATCAATTTTTCCATACGACAACCTAACTAATCTCTTCTCTTTTTTCCTTGATAAAGGCGAACCATTCTTCAAGTACCTTCACGAGCGTCTTAAATGGCGCCTCAATCACAAAATCGAGAATGAATGTAAGAATATTGAAACGTGGGATCTTCTTTGAAAGCCAGTGCCCCACTTGTACCACAGGAAGCGCAAAAAGGTTCAGGAGGAGTGAAAAAATATTTTCCCGCCGCTTTGTCACATAGAGTTCCTCCACCTCTGCGCGAACCTTCATTCCAAAGAATGATACGAGGGAAAGGAAGAAGAGGAAAAGCACGCCGGATACCCAGTTAAAACCTAATCGCATCAATCCCGATCCAACGAGACCAAAAGAAAGGATAAAAAGAATGGTATAGAATCCGAGGAAAAAGCGGTTTGCGAGCGGGCTGAAGCGCCGTATTGGGAGATGGAGTTCATTCTGAATAACATTCTGATCCGCCGGGTAGAGCAACCCGCGCAAGCCACTAAGAATCTTTGCCGTATTCTTCTTGCCTGGAATGGAAATAAGGATGCCAATGAGGAAAAGCAAGGTCGGATGGAATATGGCATTCACGATGAGTGGGGTCCACCGAATCTCACTGAGAAAGAAAAGATCATACGGCAACTCGATCAAAAATGCGAGTACGAACTTCGTAAGAAAAAGATAAATAATGCTGCGGACGATAATGCGGCCAACGCGTGAACGAACGCGCTGATATCGTTCGCGGCTCGCCTCAGAAACCGCAATCGTTAATTTGTCCGGATCCTCAAAGATCTGCCGTGTATTGTCACCATATTTTTCAAGAATATCACGAAGAATGAGAAAGTATGTTGCGTAACGCTTCATGCGGCGGTGGAGCGGATCCGTCAGTGGGTGGTTAATATTATGTTCCACGCGCATCTTCAGTTCACGAATCTGACCCACGATCATCTTTGCGGTACTCGGATCGCGCTCTATCCAATCTGGAACAAAAAAAGTAAAAAGGTGATAACGGAGTATTGCCTCATCTGAACGTATCAGTGAACGATGAATCGCCAGATACAACTGAAGCTCTTTCTCCACCTTGGGGTAATTCCCCGCGATCTCAACAACACCATTCACCTGTCCGAAGACATACTCAACCAATGCGTCAGACTTCACAGGGGGCGCAAGGAGCTGTTCAACCTCTGTTGCGGCGATCGAGAGCATCCAATCACGCAGATCAAAACGCTCTCCCCACGACGTTTGACCCGTGAGTTGATCAAAAACAGCGAGATAACGATCCACAACCCGATCCACGCGCTCTGAAAGCGCCATTGGTAATTTATTATTCGGGAGATATCGTCCGCGGATCAACTCATCAATGAGCTCATGCCCGAGATTTTTTTTGTTGTGTTCAATAACAAGCCGACGACGCAGAAAACGTTCAATGGCATTCTTGCGCAACAAGTGCTCTTCTTTAAAATCAATTGCGTTGCGCAGCTTCTCATAGAAGAACGCAAGGTTCCCCACAAGTAAATCAACCTGAAAACGTTCTTCTCCAGGTTTTGCATCGTGGCTTTCTGGGATGCGCATGTAGCGCTCCTCTAGCCGATTGTAGGACGGATCGAGTTGCTGTTTTGCTGCCATTGCTCTGTTCTAGTTTCAGAACTATACCAGCTTTGAAAGCTGTTTGTCAATCACTTGCGTACCACAAAACCGCCCCTGAAGGCGGTTTTGTATATCAATATATTATGGAACCTGTTCTATATGCTCCGTTGGAGGCTTGGTGTCGCCGCCAGAACTATTTGTATTTGTCGTGCAAGCACCTCCAGCAGTACAGGTCTCACCAATTTGGCATTCATATCCGCACATCGTGCAATTCAATACAAGTGTCCCGCCATCACACAAATAGCCATCTACATTACAGGTATTCAGCGCTGTTCCGTCAGTGCATTCCCCCGCGGAAAAACATCCGAGCTGACCTACATCACAGGTATGGAAGGTAAAGGGTCCATAGAGGCGCATATTTCCATCAGCATCCTGGAGGCGAATTGTGTAGATGTAATCGGTATCGAACGTCAACCCGGTAATCTGATAGCTATGACTTGTTGCAAATTCGGGGCTGGTTATTACGCTTGAAGGAGGATTAATCGTTCCCCAGCTCACCACTGCTTCTGCGCTTTCATCTGACTGGAATGATATTGTTGTACTGCAGCCTACTGATCCACAATATATTCCAGCAAAGGGACTAATAAGTACCGGCGGTTCTGTATCGCCTGTGACCGGCTGTTCACAATCAATAGCATGCGTTAGCAACGCATCCGTGTACGGGATGCCGGCGGTGTCATAGTAGTACCTTGCGATTGATCCAGACGGTACAACAGTTTCTGGTACGCAGAGTGAAAAGTCATAGTTCCCTTCTGGCCCGACGAATGTGGCACTTATAGTACGCGCTGGGAACGTTGCTGCATCAAAGCCATTTTGCCACATGACGAGCGAAAAAGCGTCTCCAAGAGAACCCTGAACTGTTTCGCCTTGTGCCCATTCATTATTCGCAGGGTAAAGCGTTCCCATACCCTGTGCGTTTCGGACAAAGTCATAGCCATGATCAACATCAAGACCTGTGCTCGGGCTGATACTGGCATTTGTCACCTGCAACGGAACGAGTGCATCTGCCAGCAGCTCACCACACGATGCAATGGTTGCCATTTGAGTGAGCAATACATCCGTGTACGGTGTGCCACGAGCATCAAAGTAGTACCTTATGGTTTCGCCATACGGAACAAGAGTCTCCGGGATACAGAGCGGGAGATTAAATGCACCGTCTGGACCGACGAACGAGGCATTCAGAACCCGTGCCGGTAATGCCATCGGTTCAAAGCCATTTTGCCACATGACGAGCGAGAGCGGATCAGCAGTGGTGCTTGGAACTGTCTCACCCTGAGCCCACTCATTATTCAACGGATACAGCGTTCCCATACCCTGTGCGTTTCGGACAAAATCATAACCAAAGTCCTGGCTGAATGTATCAATAACAGCGCTGATGCTCATATTTGTTACCTGAAGTGGAACAAGTGCATCTGCCAGAAGCTCATCGCACGGCGCAGTCGTTGCCATCTGGGTAAGCAGCGCATCTGTATATGGGGTGCCGTTGGTGTCGTAGTAGTAGACAGGGTTCGTCGCGTCTGGTTCATCGCTCACAACCGTCTCCGGCATGCAGAAGGTATGGGTGCCGAGGTCGCTCTCGAGAGAGAATATATTTGCCGGAAGCGTGTATACACCACCGTCAAATGCCTCAAAGGTGAGGGCAAGCGGGATGGTGCTGCCAGCAAACGGCAACTCGCTGCTATTATTGAAGGTTGTGCTGCTGGCAGAGAACCCGCCGAGGAGGACGTCGTGGCGCCGGAAATCCAAACTCACATGATCCACTTCCGCATTAAGGACGCCATTGGTGAGATCGGTGGGGATGTAGGCATTCGCAAGAAGGTCATCGCAGTCTGCGGTCGTGGCACGCTGGGTCAGCAATACATCTGTGTACGGGGTGCCAGTGGTATCGTAGTAGTAGACAGGGTTCGTCGCGTCTGGTTCATCGCTCACAACCGTCTCCGGCATGCAGAAGGTATGGGTGCCGAGGTCGCTCTCGAGAGTAAACGTATTTGCCGGAAGCGTGTATACACCACCGTCAAATGCCTCAAAGGTGAGGGAGAGCGGGATGGTGCTGCCAGCAAACGGCAACTCGCTGCTATTATTGAAGGTTGTGCTGCTGGCAGAGAACCCGCCGAGGAGGACGTCGTGGCGCCGGAAATCCAGACTCACATGATTTACTTCCGCATTGAGGACGCCATTGGTGAGGTCGGTGGGGCGGTAAGCATTCGCAAGAAGTTCGTTGCACGGCTTGGTCGTCGCCATCTGGGTAAGCAACGCATCTGTATATGGGGTGCCGTTCGTGTCGTAGAAATAATGCAACCCATTTGATCCATCATAATTATCCCACGCAAAGTCAGGTACGTCGGAATCTGGAATGCAGAGATCAATGGCTCCCTGATCCGTTTCCAAGGTAAAGACATTTCCTGGAAAATGCGTTTCTCCTTGTGATGCCAGAATCATGTACAACGTCGATGTCGTCGGCGTATCTTGCAATGCACTTCCGGCACTGAACGAGTTTGTATTCGTGTCATACAAGGCCATCGTCGACATGAAACGCCGGAAAATCAACGAGAAGGGGTGAACCGTGGATGGCATTTCCACCAGATACTCTTTATCTGACGGGACAACGGGAACAGCTGGTGCCTCAGGAATCTCATTCACGAAACTTCCGGCAAGTAGTCCACCGGTCAACGCTGATGGACTGAATGACTTTGTCGCTGTCGTTCTGCAATCACCCGGATTCACCTTCTGCCGCAGACCCCGGTCAGCGTATGTATTCCCATACCTGTCCACCCAATACCGATATGGCTGCGTAATCGGTTCTATCGAAAATGGCGTTTGCGCATTCGCCGTTGGTATACCAAAAAGGGACTCTGTGGCGGATGTGCCTTTCGTAAGGGCCACATACTCCCGGGAAGAAGGAATACAGACGATGAATCCGGCTGTGCTGTTAGATAGAGTGAGATTGATTGCCGCATGCTCTGTGTAAGTTTCAACATAGAGTGGCAGTGCTGTTGGTGAAGAGCCATCATATGTTTCTGTATTATCCGGAAAGGACCATACGCCAAATTCTACAGGATTATCTAAACTTCCCGTCCATCCCTGGTACTTCAGAGTAATGCCCAGGTCTGACGTAACCGGCACAGAGAGATCCAGATCCGTGATGCGCATCGGGATGTTTTGTGGCTGCCAGGGCAGCTTCGGCAATTTCTTTATCGGGATTGCACCAATTCCCATTGCAAGCCCTGCGCCGCCGAGGAATGCGCCGAGCATCATAACGGACACAAGTATGCGCTGTGCAACAGGAAGGCCGGTCTTGACCTCAATGCTAGTATCCTGCTGGAGTATTTGATTTGCCATATATTATAAAGACAACAACGCCGCTAAAACGGCGCTGCGATGATTAATATAAATTGTATGATCCACGTGAAATACGATGAATCGTTTTTGTTTTACGACATAAATCATTATAGCATATTTCTCTTGCCAAGACAAGTGGCGAAGGCCTGGCAGGCCCGCCCGCCTCGCAAGCGAAGCGTTGCGGGCAGATGGTTTTGTTTTTTTGGATACGAAAGCGTGCCCGTCGCAGAAGCGAACGGGCACGGCTAGAGAGCGGGTTTTACGCTAAAGGTATTGAGTTCCTTCAGCGCGACGAGAACTGTCCGGACGGCGATCCTGCCAACGAGCGTCACGATCACGAGGCTCAGGGCTGGGTCCAGGAACCACCAGTCGGTAAGAAGTATCGCTGCATTGGAGATGATCGCGATTACTGAGGTAAGACCGTCCGTGAGAACGTGCAGCCGTGCCATGCGCACGTTGAGATTCGCATGGCCTGCGCGGTGCAGCACTGCATAGATGCCGATGTTCGCAACGAGCCCGAGGCTCGCAGTCCACAGCGCCGGTGCGGCGATTACATCCCGCGGATGCAGGAAGCGTGCAGCGGTCTCCATCAACACATAGAGCATGACGAGAATGAGCAAAGCGCCGTTCACGAGGCAGCCGATGAGATCAGCGCGCGTGTTGCCGTTCACGCGGGTCGTACCGTTGCCGACGTGCGCAGCGAGTGCCGCGATCATGAGCGCGAGCGTATCCACCAGCATGTGGCCGGCATCCGCACGCAGTGCGATGCTTCCGCTCACATAACTCACGACCGCTTCCGCAAGGAAGACTGCGCCATACAGCATACACGCAATGAGGAGCTGCCGGCTCCCCCGCGCGTACACGACGTGCAGGTGCTCCGACATGTTTCCTCCGGTGCATATAGCACAGAAAAGAGCGCCTCTGTCTTAGCACAGGCGCAGCAAGAGGGCAAGGCCCTTACGTCTACTTTTTCCCGAACAAGCGCCGGAAGGAAAGCCGCTCTGTATACTCCAGGGAACCAAGCTCAAAAAGTTTGAACGCGAGCCAAAATCCACCGGCAACGTATGCAGCGACCGCGACCGCACCAAGCGCCAAGCCGAGCGGAGAGATGGCATCCAGCGCGTTACGGAAGAGTAATATCAGCGGCGCGGTGAACGGGAAGTAGCTCACGATCTGCGCAATGGTGCCGCTGGGGTCCGCAAGCAGTATGGTGACGAAATAGATGGGAAACACGGTGAGGATGATGAACACCGAGGAAAGCTGCTGCGCTTCCTTATATGACGGCACGGCAGAACCCACGCCCACCATGATGGCGGCGATGAACAAAAAGCCGGCAAGGATGAAGTACAGTGCATAGAGCACCTGCACCGGATCCACAGTTATCTGCGAAAGGTCGATGGGGAGGTCGATGCGCGACGCCGCGACCGCAATGATCGCGCCGAACAAAGCGCTCAAGATAGCGATCTGCGTCAGCGCAACGCCGGAAAGCCCCAGAATCTTCCCCCAAATGAGCTGCCGCGGCGTTACCACGGAAAGCATGGTCTCTATCATGCGGTTCTCCTTTTCTTCAGAAACAGAAAGCAGCATGGAGCTGGATGCAAGGATGACCAGCAAGAAGAATAGTGCGATGGATGCAATGGGGACCACGAAATTCTCAAACCGCATATCAACAAGCGCGCCGTTTTTATACAACTTTTCATCAACTTTCAACGTGCTGTTATACAGCGCACGCGCGTCCGGGTCCGGAACGGTCGCCAAGATGCTCTGCTTCACCAGGTTCCGCGCTGCATCATTGTATTGCCCGCGCGTGATGATGCCGTTATCCTGCGCATACACCGTTATGGATTTGCTCTGTGCCAGGTCCTCCGGGAAGCTCATCAGCACGTCCGCCCTGTTCTGCTGCACCTGAGCGAGCGCTTCGGCCTCATCGGCCGTTCGCTGGAATGGCGGCTGGAGCGGCAGCGTCACTTTTCCGGACGGGTCATAGACAAAGATGATCTTTGCGCGCGTCGCGGCCTCTTGGATCTTCTTCTCGACCGAGGTTGCAGAAAGCCCCTGGATCGCCATGATCACCATCAAGAAAACGGGCAGCAGAAGCGTGGTGAACCAGAAGGTCTTGCTGCGCACGACCTTCACGTATTCCCGCTTTGCTATCGTTGTGATGTTATGTTCCATGGTTTCGTGAAATCTGTACGAAGATATCCTGCAAAGACGGCGCTGTGCGCGCAAAGGACTGCAGCTTCACGTTGTCTGCAAGAAGCGCGGCAAGCACGGCATCCGTCTCGATCCCATCGCGCGGCACCAGCACGGCGGTGTTGCGCTCGCGGCGGCTCACGGAAAAAAGCTCCGGATGTTCCTTCAGCGTGCCGGTGAATTCCAGCTGGATGGTGTTCTGCCCGAACTGGTTGCGCACGTCTTCCACGCCGCCATACAGCGCGGCAGTGCCGTCCTTCAGCATGAGCAAACGGTCCGCGATCCTTTCCACTTCATCCATCTGATGCGTGATGAAGATGATGGTCGCGCCTGCGCGGTTCCGTTCCATCAGCATCTCCATGAGCAAGTCGCGGTTCACCGGATCAAAACCCTTCGTCGGTTCATCCAATATCAAGAGCTCCGGATCGCCGATCATGGTCATGCCCAACTGTATCTTCTGCTGCTGCCCGGATGACAGCCGCTTGATCTCATCCTGCGCTTTTCCGGCGAGTTCCACGCGGTCCAGATATGCGCGGGACCATGCCTCCGCTTCCGCACGCGGCAAGCCCTTGAGCATGCCGATATACACGATGGTCTCCAGCACGTGCGACGTGGTATACAGCCCGCGTTCTTCCGGCAAGTACCCGAGCATGCGGGACAATGCCGGCGCATACGGCTTGCCAAGGACGTGCAATGTGCCGCTGTTCGCATGGTAAATGCCCAGCAGGCACCGGATGGTGGTGGTCTTCCCTGAGCCGTTGGCGCCGAGCAAAGCGAAGATCTCCCCTTTCTGCACATCAAAGGAAAGGTCGCGCACCACCTTGTGCTCACCGAATGCCTTTGCAAAATGTTCGACGTGGATGACGGGTTCCTGCATAACAAAAATACCTAAGATATATGCAATTGTACTATATTTCCTTTGTTTTGCATATATATGAACTTGACAGAAATACATAGATATGGTATGATGCTCGGTTACACTGAAATGGGGGGAAATAGTGCTGGTTGAATACCTGTCAGCATCTATTGTTCTATCTCCAAGAACTTGACAAATTGGTGATAAAGTGGTATTATATGCTGTTACGGTAAAAGACCGCTCATTACAAGAAAGCATTTCAGCGAGGAATCTACGGTATCACACCTTGTGTGGGGTACTGTGGATCCCTCGCTGATCAAAAGGCGAGACAACGCATCGGCAAATACGCCGATGTAACACCCCCCTACGGTTTAACCCCGTAGCGTTGTACCAGAACGAAATCTGGTAGAGGCAATAACGATGCGTATCAACGAGCTTCTCCTGGTCGATCCCGAGTCCAACTGCACGCAACCAACAGTACCCGTCCCAGAAGGGAAAAATCACTACGCATTCCAGGTCGCCATAATCCGTCAGGACGACGGTTCCTATACTTGGCGCGGACAAAGCCAGTATCTGCCCAAGGGGGTTTTGATGGGATTCGCCCTCATCCACTTCGTCGGCGATGATGATGAGAAAGATGAAATCCCACTCGATATCAACCCCGTAGCGGTTGAGATGCTGGGAATCCATGGAGCCACTTTTCGTGGGTGGACGTGGGATAACCACTACGTCGACTGGGCGGTAAGTAACATGGGTCGCGTTTTTGCAGCCCAGTTCTCTCACCTCGCCTAACTCCTCACTCGTTCACTCTTCGCCGAAGACACGGCCTAGAGCCCCACCCTGGGGATCAAGGGGAGGCTGGCATGAGCCCGCAGCCGATGCGTCGCAGCATACACGACGCAAAGTGGAGCACCACACGGGCAACGTTCTTCGGGAGAGACGCACAATGCTTCGGCAACGTGCGTCTCCCCTTCACCTGAGTTAATCACGCACTGTGGTTGGTTCAGAAGAAGGTGTTCATTACAACAATTTCAGCGAGGAATCTACGGTATCACGCCTTGTGCGGGGTACTGTGGATCCCTCACTGAAGCTCCTAACAATCAATACGTCAGCGAAGGAAACGAGGGGGTGAGTCCCTCCACTCTCCCCCTCTTTCCCCTCGCTGGCAATAACGTTTAGCGAGGCTCCGGCATCCGTCCACAGGATTGATGCCAAGTCCAAGGAGGGCTCCGATGGAAAAGAAGCAGCCCACAAGCAGCACCAAGAAGGCCCCAGACGGTTACCGCCACCTGACCCGCGCGGAGGCCGATGCCATCTGGCGTCGGGCATTCTGGCTCGCTTGGACCTCGCGGTACTAGCGAAGTTCTCGAGGGAAAGCTCTCACAACAATTGTCCTTTGGCATCTGGCGCGGCAAGCAAAACCCGCGCCTCCCTCTCCAGCACAGAAGACTTCTGTTCTGAAGAGGGATTCTCCTACGCCCCGTCTTCGCAAAGCTTTGACGGGCTACGGCGAACAAGTGCTCATTCTCAATCTTATGAGGGAGCGGAAACGGCGGTTCAAGAATTAAGCCTCCTCGGCCGCACGCCCGCTCCCTCACCCCCCAATGATCCTGCAACCGCAGAATCAACAGTCCCCATGGGGAACGGCATACGAGGTGGATAAGTGAATGCTCTTCACGCCCCTCGAAACCGTTCCCCAAAACTTTCGCTCGCACTGTTATGGAGGGGGATGCCGAAACGGCTTTTTGCCGCACGGCTCACGGCAACAGGAGCAGACAGCCTGGTTCACACTCGGCTGCCCGCCTCCGACTGCCACGCGGGAATGTGCATTCGTGCACCAACTCCCGCATCACCTCCAGAACAGTCCGTACGAAGAAGGTTCATTACAATATGATGGTTTGTACCACGACCCTTATAAGAGGATGCTTCACGTCCTTTCATAAGGGTCGTATGGTACGACTTCTGGCGATCACCGGCCGATGGTGAAAAAGGAACGGCAATCCGTGAAAAAAAAGATCGTGTTGGCCGGTCCACCTCGGTCCGGCAAGTCCTGTATGCGTGAGGGGTTGAAACAAGCCCTTTTCACAATCCCCGGCTCGCCGTATCCGTATGTGATTACGGCCTGCCCGGACGGTGAAGGGGCGTGGTTCCAGGAAACTGTGAACAACAACCCCGAGCTTGCGGCGGCGTGCAAGGCGGCCTACAAAGCCAAGTTCACGCCGGAGTTCGTCGAGCGCATCAAGACTTCGGTCGAGAGGTGCTCACTCGAGCTCACGCTCGTGGACATCGGGGGCATCACCTCCGTTGAAAACGAGCAGATCTGCGCCGCGGCGACGCACATCGTCATCCTCGCGGGTGACATGAGCAAGGTCGCCGAGTGGCGCACGTTCGCGGCAAAGCTCGGGCTTACCGTGGTTGCGGAAATCCATTCCGACTACCACGGAACCGAGGACACCGTTGAGCGCGTTAGCTCTGACGGAATCCTCCGGGGGTCCGTGCATCACCTCGAACGGGGTGAGCAAATTGCGGATCGTCCGATGATCCGCGCACTCGCCGAGCATCTCCTCTCCATCTGAGTTTCTGAAGGAGGGCAACACCTACCCTCTCAACCCGACACACGCCGGCTCAAGGTGAAGCTGGCACTGGAGGGCAACATGCCCGTGTACAAGATCGACCGAGTCGCCGTAACCGCCACCTCTGCAGCCGTCCCCGCCGACCTGTTCAAGGTAGGCTTCGGGGACCCCGCCCAGAACGATGCCATCGTTCGGGCGGCCGAAATCCGCATCCCCGAGCTCGGCGAGCTCGGTGGCGAGCTGGCCCTCATCAACGGGCCGGCCAGCCTCCCCGTGGCGGTGGTCATCGCCCACCGTCTACTCCACGCCTACGGCGCCATCGGGGTCTTCGACCCCAAGATGAGCGCCTACGTGGTTGCGGCGGCCCACGGCGACAAGTTCGCTGTGGGGGACCTGATCCCCGCCGAAACCGTCGTCGAGTCGTAGACGACCATCGTTCACCTCTCCTAACCTAGCATCCGCTGGGTGGCAGATAGGAGATTCGTCCTTTCCGGAGCGCAATCTGCCTGCGCTCCGACTTTCCGAGCACATCACAATACTCGTGGTGCGTTCAGAAGGTTAAAATGTTCATTACAACTATTCAGCGAGGAAATCTGTTGTGCTATATGCACGATGGGTTTCCTCGCTGAAGTTCGTCGGCTCCGGTGAGGTTTGCCCCGTTCCGAGGGGATTGCGCGACGCAATGCACTGCCCCGCTTGCAGGGGATTGAGAATGGAGGGCTTCACGCCCGCAATTACCCTACACAGGTGCTCTAGAAAATGAGCACGGAAAGAGAACGGACATGTCACGGAATCTCAACGTCGTCTTCAACTACGGCAACACTGTCACCATCGAGGAGATGGAACCCAACACCATCTACCTCGACGGCGCATGTCGCGGTCCGGCGATCGACGCCGCCCGCAAGGCCTACTCCTTCGACCACCACGCGGAGTGTCTGCGGTTCGCGACCCTCTCGACGTGCGAGCAGGTCTTGCTCGCTCTCGAACTCGGCCTCAACCCCGTGAACTTCCGGGTCGTAATGAACGACCTGGACGCGGACGGGAGCCTCTCACTGTGGATCCTCCGAAACCCCGACAAGGCACAGAACCCGCAAGTCCGCGCTATGGTCGCGCAGATCGGATTCGTGGATTCCCACGGTCCGGTTCGCGTTCCGGCCAAGCTCCACAAGAGTCTCAGTCGGAACCCCCGCGTCCCGCAGACGATCGACATGCTCTGGGAGGATCAGGGCAAGATCGATGCGTGGTTCGCGGGAGGTGATGAAGCGCTCCCCGAGCCGTTCAGATTCCCGTGCGCGCCGGCCTTCGGGCTGACGCAGGACGGTGAGCTCGTCGAATTCGACGCGGCCGCGGACTTCGCCGACATGTATGCCGCCGGCTGCATGGTCGGAGTGATCTGTGGTGCTGGGCCGGAAAACACCATGGGCTACACCGTGGGCAAGCGCTCCGACTTCGTCGCCTACGACATCCCCGGATTCCTCGCTCGTATGAACGAGCTGGAAGCCGGCTGGGGCGGCGGCTCCACCATCGGTGGGGCTCCTCGTCTGGAAGGTGGGAAGCGATCCGCGCTTCCTGTCGAAACCGTCAAACGGGAGTTCCGCTCCATCGCGAGCATGTAGCCCCCTCCTCGGCAGCCGGAAATACCGGATCCCGCCTTCGCCTTTCGGGCTACGGCGGATAAAGAAGATTGATCTTTTCTCCTGTGGGGAGCGTGACTGCCAACGCTCCTCCCAACACCCGAGTCCCGGATATACATCCGAGGTTCAGGAAGTTGGAATGATCTTTACAAATACACTTCAGCGAGGAGATCTGTACAGAATATTTCTGTATGGGTTCTCTCGCTGAAGCCATATCCAAAGGCCAACGCGAGTGCTGCCCCGAGGCGTGGGGATTTCGTCAGGTTCTTGTTCTTGCCCCGTATGTGGGGATTGCGTAGAAAGCGCTTTCCACGAACGTGGAGGCAAAGCAACCTGTGCGGTAACCCGCACGTCGAGCCCAAGCCAAACCGAAAGGTACGGGCGAAGGGCAAGGAGTAGCCATGTCAGTATATCGCGTGTTCACGATTTCTTCCGGCGCAGTCAGTGAAGGCGCCAAAATCGACATCCTCCCCCTGAAGGGCGCGGGAATTACGATTCCCGCCGTCATCATCGGCGAGGAGGGGCGAGGTCGCGAACGCGGCGTCGTCCCCGTCGGAAACCCGCCGACCGTCCCCTGCCCGCGACGTGGGCAGGAAATTTCCGGCTCGACTCTTGCCAGATTCAAGGCGCCGGAAAGGCCGGCGACCTGCGAGTGTGGCGTTGCGCTTCCCCTGTGGGGGAAGCGTCCGGACGATTCCGGGTACTGGTTCGTCCAGCACCCGGATACCGGAAGCGTCCCCAGCCGCCTGATGGCCGCCGAGATCGGGGCCACCAAGGCGGGAAAGCCCAAGTTCTGGGCAAAGCCCGCGGCGGACACGACGGAAAAGGTCCTCGTCGTATTCCGAACCCGGATGGGGTACCGGGGTGGAAACGACCACACCGGCGACCGGAACGGCTTGTTCCGAGTCGGTGACTCCTGGGACCCCTGGGCGGCGTCGGGGTTGACGCTCGAGGAGGCGCAGGCTCTCTGCGCCGAGCACGAGGTCGACTCGTCGCGTATCCGCCCGGACGGCTTCCTGCCGTTCCCGGGCGAGGTTATCACCCGCGGCTACATCGCCCAAGGCGGCGCGGGTCGGATGGGCGGCGGCGAACAGCTCGTCGCGCTCGTCCCGAAAGACGTCGTCTTCAGGACGTCCTACTCCGGCCGACTCTACGGCGGCCCCGGCGCCCACTACTACGTGTGGGACGGCGAGAAGGTTCTCGCCGCCACGTGGGAAGAAAGGTCGGCGGCCGACCTGTTCTAGCCTCCCCTCCTCAGGCAGACCGGAAATTCCGGATGAGGAGCAACGCTCTTTTACCCCTGCGGAGGAATGTGACTGCCAACATTCCTTCCAACACCCGAGCTTTGAATCATAGATTCAAGGTTCAGGAAGTTGGAAAGTTCATTACAAATCAATTCTACTTCACCCCCATGAGATATTCTGCAGGGGTTCACTTCCCTCCTTTTTAGCCCTTTCATATGAGAGTGTTAAAAAGGAGGGAGGTACGGCACCGTGGTGGTGCTGTGGTCCCTTCGGTTCCGAAGGAGTACGTCCTGTGATGGGACACGCTCATTTCGGCCCCGCTTGGCTCGGGGTAACTCATGAAGGAGGAAGCCATGTTCCAGATTCTCTTGACCCGCTCGCATTTTGAAGCCCTCGTTCTCGCCGCGACGGACATCGCGGCGAACGGTCGGCCATGGGGGCCAGTCGTAACCGAGACCGGGTGGGCGACCCGGTTCGATGGTGGCGGCAACGTCCGCACCCCCAGCGACTTCGTCTCGCTATACGGCGAGGCAAGTAGGTGGGGGAAAAAGGAAGGGCACGAGCCCTGCTTGTACGCACTCGTGGAGTGCGATGCCTGGTCGCACGACCGCGACCGGGCGTGCCGCTACTTCCTGCGGCACAAAACGTTTGCCCAGAGCGACCTCGTCCTGGACAACGACGGACTCGACCATGTCGAATCCGCGGCGACTCGCGGTGGCGAATGGGAGGTCGTCGCCGAGACGGACGTGCCTGAGCACGCCCGAAAGGTGATGGAGAAATCCATCGCCACCGTTCGCGAGCTCTTCGGGCAGGGAGGAGACTTCTTCGAGGTCTAGCTACCCTGCCCCTCCTCGGCAGTGAGGAGGCACAGTACACCCGAGGACGTGACTGTCCACGTCCTCACAACTACAGCACCGGAGGTGCTTGATGAGACCGCTGCAGTTGTAGCGGGCCAAGGGGAGTGATTCTCTCCAGATGGGGCCCTCAAAATACCGCCAAACATAAACATCCCCGCTGCAGGGCACGCAGCACGCGGGAGGGGCAGCAACGAACAACCGCTGCCTCTCCCCACCCTTCCGAACGTTGAACACTTGTTCAGCCTTCAGACAGGTGATCGCTCATTCTCAACACTTCAGCAAGGAACTTTGAACCAACGTGTTTGGCGCAAAGTCCTTTGCTGAAACGGATACGCAAGGGTACGTATTCCATGTTCGGGAGAAACGAAACGACCCATGGCGCTTACACGCACGCCGACGGGCACACGCCTCTCAGGTGGAATACCGATGTATGGAGAGGACTAGTCCGAACAAAATCTAGTCCTCTCCGCCTTTCCCTCAATATGGTCATTTACAAATCATTGACAAATCGTGCAAATATGCTAGGGTAAGCTGTTCATTTTTGTGCAGCGTGCACGTCTGATGGCAACAAAAAAGCCGCAAGACGTGTCTGCTGCACCGCTCTCACAGCAGATGGCATCATGCCCTTTTCACATGAGAGCAAAGGAGGAGCACGTGAAGAGCTCCAAGGGTTTCACCCTCATCGAGCTGATGATCATCGTGGTCATCATCGGCATCTTGGCGGCCATCGCCATCCCGAACTTCCTCTCCATGCAGGACCGTGAGCGTGAGGGCAGCGTGAAGGCCAACATGCACACCGTCCAGCTGGCGGTGGAGGACTTCTCGACCGAGAACAACGGCTTGTACGCCACGTCGGCCACGGACGCGCTCCCGAGCGGCGAGATCGTCCAGGACATGTGCCCGGGAAACGTGTGGCCGGAAAACCCGTTCGGAGGAGACGTGACGGAGGTCTACTGGACCAACAACTTCTCCGACATCGTCCCGTACGTCCCTGCGAGGGACGACACGACGACGTGCCGATGGGGCGGCTTGGAGGTGGAGCCGCAGCGCGGCGATATCTACATCATGAGCGACAGCGCTGGGTACGCCATCTACGGTCTCGGCGCCAGCGGGCAGCCGCTGAGCCTGATGCTCCGCAACGGCTACTGACGTCCGCTCCTTTGCAGGATAACTACCTGCCGTACAGCAAGATTGGGAGACGCTTGTGGTCTCCCCTTTTCCGAGCCACAGAACCACTCATCCGGCTATGCCGGATTCGGGTTCTGGGTTCAGAAGAGGTTGCCCTTTACAAATATTTCAGCGGGGGAATTCTGTACCTCATGTTTTGCGGTGCAGTATTCCCTCGCCGAAGTAGTAGTACGCGAGGCATCATCCGCGGCAACGGCTGCGGACAAGGAGGGTCTCACCTATGAGACTTGTTGGACGGGTTCCTGGAGAGAACGAACGGTTGGTGGCAGCCATGGCCCGGCGTGGAATTCCCGCCAAGGTCGTGACCAACGCGACCGTCGTGAACCTGCTTATGGTGGACGGGCTGGGCGTGTACCAGCTTCCCCCGCGTATCAAGCGCGCTCATCTCCGCATCCAGGTTGCAGAGTACGGCGGGTGGAAGCAGGAAACCCAAGTCATCTGCAGCCCAGGCGGGCACCCCATGCGGCCGTTCTACATTCCGCGCCGGGGAAACCTGGCTGGTGGCAAGTTCCACGCGCTGTTTTCTTGCGTGGAGTTCGTAGGCCTGGAGCTCAAGGGCAGCAACGTTCTGAAGCTCACCAGCGTTGCCATCGAGGTGGATGGCAAGACCGCCCGGATCGTGCCCAGCACACTCTGGGAGGGCAATGTCGACGCCTTCCCCGACGAACTGTGGAAGTTCCGCGACGCGGCAGATGCCGCGCTCACCAAGGCTGCCTGCCGCGATTGCACACACGTGCACTATGCGGCCATGCCCCCAACCGAACCCCAACCCCAGAGGAAGAAATGAACATCACGATCCCGAATCTCGCAATCGAAGCCGCGCGCGGCTTCAAGGCAGTCATCGTACACCAGGACAACAACTGGGAGCCGGACAGGGCTCCGCAGATGACCGAAGTGAACGGTGAATGGCTGCTTGCCGACGCCGAACAGTTCGTCGGCCCAGACAAGCAGTTCAAGGTCGCGGTGATTGGCTTCGCAACACAGTCCGAGGCGTTCACCTCGTACTGCAACCGCAACGACGCCGGGCTGGTCATCGGCGGGCCGCCGATGAACCACCCGGATAATCCGGATCTAGCGATCAAGAAGTTCTTCTGGGACGATGCCAGGAAGATCATGTTCCTGCTCGTCCCGGGCTACTGGGTCTACATGACACCGGGTGGTAACTGGAACAACCAGTTCACCGCACTCCCGTAACTTCAACGGCTGACACCTCAGCTACGCCCACTGCTCCTTCATCCCTCAACCGTGTTTGGGACGGTACCGCATAAAAAACCGTCCACCCGAAGCGCATGCGCTCCGGGTTTTTTCTTTACAAAACCTTCACGCTCACATATACTCATTGCAATTTTCCCATGCCACCCCCTGCCTGATTGGAGGTATGCTCCTATGTCGCTCATTCTCCGCACGTTCGCCCGGATGTCCATGCCATGGCGCTGCAAGCATTGCGGCAGCCTGAATGGCTCCGCCACGGTCCAGTGCTGGAACTGCAGCCGGATCCAGTTCTGACCACATGCGCGGTCCATTCCCTTGACGAGGCGCCCTTCTCCGGAAGACGGCGCCTCCTTCCCTTTTGCACCATTGAAAAATCGTGTACTATACAGCCATGGCAATCGAACAAAAAAATACGCACACTGATCTCTCGCCTCATATCTACGGTAAGCGCACGCTGGGTCAGCGTATGGCAGATAACCTCGCTTCATACGCAGGCAGCTGGGGATTCATCATCCTCTTCTTTGTCGTCATTTTGCTTTGGATCATTTTGAACGCCGTTCTTCTCGCAACCAAACCATGGGATCCGTATCCCTTCATCCTACTCAACCTCGCGCTCTCACTGCTCGCTGCTATACAAGCACCGGTCATTCTCATGAGCCAGAACAGGGCAGCGCAACGGGATCGAAAAAAAGCGGAACTTGACCTTGCTGTTGATCGTAAAGCTGAAAAAAAAATTGAAGAAATTCAGTCTGAACTTCAGGAAATAAAAAAACTCCTTCAAAAGTAACAGGCAAAAAATCGAACATGCCGGCTCATCGCGCACCTGCATGTCTTTTTTTATTAGGGCCACGCGACAATAACCCGCTTAGCGCCATTCTCGACATCACCATTATTCCAATCATGCATGGCATCCATGATGGTATCTATTTGGTAAACGTAATCCTCGCCTAACCTCGTGCCAACGTCATTCGTAATGAAGGCATCTTCGGTGTAGCCAGTGAGTACCAACATATGATACAGTGGTCCGTCATTACTAAAATTCGGATTCCCGAGTTGCTTGCCCGCTGCCGGAACGATCACGGGCCGGCCTGCGGCAATATGCCCTTTGAGCTCGAGCACGGTTGGATCCTCAAGGACATCCACATGCGTATACCCCCAGTATGCCTGCATCAGCTCCGCAGTCTCCGCCGCAGTGGTGTCTTTATAATAACCAAAATATTCATTCTCAAAATCAACAACTCCAAGAAGTGCTTCATCTGCACTGTCAAGCGTAAAGGTTTTTCCGCTATAAAAATAATGCACCGTAAGGGCTGACGCTTCCTCGCATGCTTCTTGATATGGCAGTTCCCAATTTGCATGCGGCGCCTGCGATGTAAACGGAACATTCAAGGCAAAGCGTGCTGGAATCACAACGGGTACCGTTTCATCGGGCAGCGCGTCCTCCTCTGCAATTTCCTGCTCTGCAATAATCGGCCTGCGCACAAAGAACTGCTGTGCCTGGGGCGCATCACCAAGCGCTTCATACACAAATAAAAACTCCCCCACGCACGCGGCTATGGTCAAAAGAATCAAGAACGGCCAAGAAGTTTTGTGTTGATTATTCATACAATAAGTATACCAAAAATACCCCTTCATGTATTTTTTGAGTAGGAAAAAGACTTAGTGCTTTTTCGTAGCCTTATTCGCCGTTCTGCACGATCGCTGAAATATCATCAAGGTCGTACGGATAACGTAATTTTTTATGGCGGTATGAATGGTTCGGAAGTATTTCAAATGCTGTTCCAAAATATGCATTCAAAAGCAAACGAAAATCATTTACTGGACTCAAATCTTGAGGAATGACCGCCGGGTCAATGCCTGGAAAATATACCGCGCTCAAAATGCCCACCTTGGAGCGAAGTTCCTCATCGGTAGCCTGATCCCAATCCGTAATGCCACCAATATCCTGCGTCTTAAATCGGAAAGGATATGGTCCCTCGTCAGCCTGAAGAATAATAATCGGCGGCTCTTCAGAATGTGTGAGGATAGTATCCATCAGCGCATCCATCTGCGTATTTGCGTACTGTAACTGATCTACGTATGACTGTTGCTGCCCTTTGTTCAGAAAATCCTGCACTGTTTGATATACACCATTACGATCATACACATACGGAGAATGTGGCATGAGAATGTGTGCAAACGTGAAGGTTGGTTCATCAATATCCGGAATGCGTCTAAGGCTTTCGAGCTGCACGCCAAAGCGATTGTAATGCTCCTTCCGCAGATCAAGACTACGAAGAAAATCGATGTCAGCGTGGAAGTACTCCGTAAACGGATGAATGAGCGTTGTGGAATACAATAAAATCGAAAAATCAGATGCATACGAATTATCAACGGAAAAATCCGCATTTTCATTTGTACGCGTTGGTCCCCACCATGAACCAACATGTATAGTTGTATATCCCTGCGCATTGAAAAAATCCACCACGCTGTTGTTTTCCATATTCTTATACAACCAACTCCATATTCCCGATGTCGTAGGCGGCACTCCAGGAATATCCTGAACGTAGTTCATATTCAAGGTTGCAGTGAGAGAGTGCGAAGTATCCAGGTAATTCGCAAGGCTCTGCTCAGTCACCACAAAACCCCGCTGCGTCAGTGAATCAAGAAATTCCTTGTTATCATACGAGAACATGTCCTGTAAAACTGAGTTACTCGCGTAACGATCCATGATGATAAAATAGACATCGGGGAGTATCTCAGGCGCGCTCCCCTGCACCTGTGCCTTGGCGACGCGTGTATCAATCTGATGTTCATCGGGCGTTGTCTGCAGCTGAAAAAGGACAATCTGGATAACGGTTATGCCGACGAGAAAAAATCCTGCCGCATTGAAGCCCTTGGTTATGTGTTGAAGGCTGCCACGACTCTTCATGAGAAAGAATACCGCCGTAAAAAAACCACCTATCCACAGCACCTCCAACACAACGGTCATGAAGGGTAAATCTAAAGGAAAAATGCCACGCACATGGCCAAACGAAAAAAGAACCACATACAAAAGGCTCACAGTGATTGCAGCGCGCTCCCACTCTCCATACACCAACCGATGGAGTCCAAGAAGAAAAACAGCAAAAAGAATGAGTGCGGCTGCCGGCGCAAGAACAACCAAAAAAGGAGCCTCAGTGATGTTCTCCACATAGAGAAAAAGCACGGGGTACAACGCAAAAAGAAAAACATGGATCGGTGAACGTATCATGATCTTTTGCGTGCCATAAGATAAAGAATCCGCTTTGATTCAGGAATCGTTTCCTTGCGCAACGTAACAAAATATTCCTCAAATACGCGCTCAAAGCATTCTTGTGTGTATTCCGGAAAGACATCTTCCCGCGTCGCAAGTAATTTCTGTACGCGCGAATCTTCCTTTGGCACAAACTCAATGACAAGATGCTTTCCTGTTTGCACAAAAAAGGCAGCAAGTTCAGAGAGCGGAACGTTATTGCCGATGGCAAGATGATGGACAAGCGCAAGCGCAAGAGAAAGGTCTGCTGGACCGCGCGAAAGCAATGAACGGCGTTCGGCATGCGCCCATCCCAATGACGGACTGGGGTTTGTAAAATCCATAACAAGCGGCAGGATATTCTTTTCGCCTTTCTCGCGGATTGCACGATACCCCTTCTCCACGGCTGCCGGATCAATATCAAACGCGATGGTGGGAATCCCCTGCTGCGCAGCAAGCTGAGCAAACACGCCGGTATTTGCCCCAAGATCCCAGACCGACTCCGGGTGTACCTCTTTGATCGCGTCGTGGACAAGCTGCTCCTTTGCGGTAAAGGCATGATCTGTATAATTTGTCGCGCCATAATAGTCCGCCCATTCTGTTCCACCAGGTTCCCAGGAAAGACTTGAAATTGTTTTGCGAAGATTCTCCAGCAGTGCTTCCAAATTCCGCTTTGGCATTGTGCGCGTGCGTTGATTCTCTGCGCGATCTGCGTATCGCGATTGCGTTCGCGCGTGAAGATGAATATGTGAAAGCAGCCCAAAATTCAACTTGGTTCGCTGCGGCAGCAATGTACTCGCAAGGTCAAGTGGCACACCGCCGAGATACAACCTTGTGAGTCCAGAAAGACGTACATCGCTATATGCCATGAGCGCCAACGGTGCAAGAAAATGTTCACAAAACTGGCGATAGGCAACCCAAGGCCTGCCATCTGTATATGGCTCAAAGGAAAGTGAATCAATGAGTATCGGCTTGCCTGCCCTGAATTGAATATTAAATGCGCTCGCGTCCTTGAGTGTCATGTTATGAGCGAGTGCGATGCGTTGTATATCCAATGTCAGCAGCGCGGCATCCTGCAGCATCCCAAAAGACCACTCATAGGGATATGAAATGAATGAAAGAAACTCCGGCCGGATAACCTGATAACTTTTCTCCGTTTGGAGCGGAACTGCATCTACCTCCTCGTGTGGAAGTAAGAGTGCTTTGTCAATCAATGCCGTATAGAGTCCTCCATCCATGAACTGCCGGTAGGCATCCTTATAAGAATGATGCACCTCCCGATACAATATGCCTTCATTCCAAAAAAGAACCCCACTAGGATCACGAAAGGAGCTCGATTCTTTATGCATACTTCACGAAGCGCTTATTCTGTCTTTTCTTTTTCCTTGCTGCGCGAGAAGCGAGCAAAAAAGAATGCTTTGATGCGACGAAAAAAAACCTTCAGTGCAACAAGACTGCCGAGTACCACGCCCAGGATCATTTGAAGAATAAAGCTCCCGCTTCCGGGGTCCAGATACGCATGTGCCGGCTGCAGATCTGCGAGCAAAATGAAGATGATGGCAAGGAAAATATACTGCATAAAGTAAACAAATATGCAAAGAGTATACCAGAACCGGACTCCAGACGCTACTTGCCTTTCCTACGCCGCAATCTTCCCGACAATCAAACCAATGGAGAGGGCAATGCCTCCGAGAATGAGCATGCGCACGCCTGAGCGTATCCATGGAGCATGCGTATACTTTGTCGTATATGCGCCCAAAAGAAAGAGACCCACGAGTGTTATGCCGATGGAAATTGGCATCGCTTGTGTCACCGTCAGAAAAAAGTATGTAAACAACGGAAGTAATCCCCCAATGATGTATGAAAAAAACATCTTCGCCCCATTCGCAACGGCGCTGACCGTCGGTTGTGGATTCAAACCATGCTCGTGGTATGCCATTTCTTTGAGCATGAGACTCTTATTTTGACTGGCAATCTCGGACATTTGTTGTGCAAAATCCTTTGGCCAACCTTCACGCATGAAGAGCTGCTGCATCTCTGTTTTTTCTTCTTCGGGAAAATGCGCGATCTCTTCCTCTTCTTCTTTGAGAAGACGAGCATGCACCTCCTGTTCTGATTGATTGGAAAGGTAAGAGCCAATCCCCATTGAAACGGATTCTACGGCGATGATCACGACGCCAGAAAGAATAACGGTAAAATGATCCTGGGTGCCTATGGCGATGCCTGTCACGGCGCCGAGCGTTGAGACCATTCCGTCTTCTATACCAAAAACAATCTCGCGTAATGCGGATGCGGTACCTGATTTCTCCTGATGATGATAGTGCGTCATAATCTTAAAGATACTATCTTATAAGACAAACCGCCAGTGGGTCGTGTTATGCATTACTCCCCGCAACCCAACCGGTTGTCCAGCATAATTGCAACGAGTAACCGCCAGACGGCCTGCTGATATGCAATAAGTCGCCGGCAATCAAAAGATTCTTGAACTTCCGTGAGCGCATTGTTTTTCCCTCCACCTCGCTCGTTGCAAGTCCTCCATCGGCAACCACGGCACGCTCATACCCCATGAGTCCTGTTATGGTCATGGGTAACGCTTTGAGAAGATGCACGAGCTTCTTCCGCTCCGGTTTTAAAATACTATGCACCTTTTTTTGTGGATCAAGATCCGGCAGCAATGACAGGATCGCCGATGCGGTTCCTGTAGGAGCAATGAGTCGCATGACATTCTTAAGGTCTCTATTCTTGTTTGCATCAAAAATCTCTGTGATGTGTTTATCCAATGCCCCAAGATCCATCTTTGGGAAAGCATCGAGTATCGCGGTCACCGTGCCATCATGCAGCATGTCGGCAACCTTCCCTGCCGCATTAAGGATCACCGGTCCAGAAAGCCCAAAATGCGTGCAGAGCACACGACCTTTGACGGATAATCGTTTTTCTTTTTCAACAAAGAATGTCACTTTCACATCATTCAACGCAATGCCTGCGAGAGATTTGACCCATGCGTCCTGCACCGCAAGCGGCACAACCGTTGGCGTGGGCTCTTGCACGTCATGACCCAGATCTGACAACCACGTAAAACCATCGCCGGTGGAGCCTGTTTCTGGATGCGATATACCGCCAGTGGCAAGAATATAGGATGCGGCAGAAATATTTTCTTTCTGCACCGTCACGCCAACGATGCGGCCATTATCAACGCAAAACCCTCGGACCGTCGCTTTTGTCTGGACAGTCACCTTCCCCTGCTTCATATAATGCTCAAGCGTACGCAGAACATCACTGGCTTTTTCTGTTTTTGGAAACGCCCGCTTGCGTTCCTCAACTTTCAGCGGCAATCCGCGAGATTCAAAAAAGGTGAAGGTTTCTGCAACGCCAAACTGTGAAAACGCTGAATGGAGAAAAGCTTTTGCTTTTCCGTACTGCGCGAGCAGAAGATGAACATCATCCTCTGCATTGCAAATATTACACCGTCCGCCGCCGGTGATGATGAGCTTCTGCCCAAGCTTCTCATTCTTTTCTAGCAACAAAACGCGCCGACCGCGCTCCGCAGCTCGCCCAGCAGCCATCATACCTGCCGCCCCACCGCCAAGAACAATCACATCGTACATACTATCTCAAAAAGACTTCATGGTACCGAGAGTATACCACGCGATTATGAAGAATAAATCAATCATTCAAACACAATGACGCACGCGACACGGTCCCTTTGAGAACCTGCGGAACACAATCTTGAATGAGTTCATCCGGGTAACAGGTACCAATAATGCCGCTGACGTCTTCATGTAAGAGTGTGGCCTGCTGTGCATCGGTCAACGTCGGGGGAAAACACACACCTGACTTGCATTGTCCTCCATCAGTGCATGCTTCTCCAGCTACTCTGTTGGATATGAGACAGAGCGCTTGGTCTGCCACCCAGTCCCCGCCCGCCTTTTCACAAGCTGATTTGCTGCTTTGTGGATGATGCTCCGGCAAAGATGCATAATACAAACCCAAAGCAACGCCAGAAAGAAGAATGGCCATGACGATCAAAAAGGCGTAGAGCAGATATTTTTTCCCGGATTGCTGTTGCATAGTCTTATTCTATGCGCTTTTTGATAATAGAGAAAGCCTGGACAGCGCGCCGAGAATATCGCCCTTTTGATAAAACAGCGCTAGCAAAAATGGCAGGCAAGTCGCCTCCGATACTACGTTCTTCTGGCAGGGGCACTAGGATTCGAACCTAGAATAAAGGTTTTGGAGACCTTTGTGATAGCCATTTCACTATACCCCCACAAATAATAGTTTTAAAAAACTATTGAATAGGTTGAGCATTTTCCGGCAGAGCCGGATCCGGCTTCGCCGGACACTATACCCCCACAGCGAGACTTACTTCGTCTCTTTGTGTGTTGTATGTTTTTTGCAAAACTTGCAGAACTTCTTGAGCTCAAGGCGATCCTTCAGCTTCCGCTTGTTCTTCGTTGTGTAATGCGTGACGCGCTTACACTCCGTGCATTCGAGTTTTGTGAGACTTTCTTGTGACATATATTTCTTTATTTCGGACTGGAGCCGATGGTCCCGCGGTGCGGGGCGACCTGCTGTTTATCTAGCACCTTACTGGAGCCGATGGTCCCGCGGTGCGGGGCGACCTGCTGTTTATCTAGCACCTTACTGGAGCCGATGGT